>ERZ827088.19-NODE-19-length-227259-cov-8.138598_pt1 | contig 227259 bp, 164 predicted proteins | sample MGYA00519922_ERZ827088 | MGnify/ENA primary metagenome ERZ827088 (study PRJEB31778, sample SAMEA3449254) | human gut metagenome | biome: human gut; feature: human-associated habitat; material: faeces | place: United Kingdom | collected 2010/2012 ... | reverse complement strand
TTATCGCTTCAGTACTTCGTTCCTGAAAGCGGATGCAAAGGTATACACTTTTTCAGCTTAATCCAAATCTTTTGAAGAAAAAGTTTCATTTTAAGATTGATTTTAACAGATATTTACAATTAAAGTCTTAAAATATGAAAAAGCCACATTATTATATTATAAAAGCACCAACAGACGAGGAGAAAAGCAAAGGACAACCATTCAACAGCAATAAGCCGGAAAATGGAAACAAATCATCCGCAAAACAAACGACAGGCTGTAAATGTAAATGAAAAATGAAACAAATGCGTCATAAGACAAAACAAGTAACACGACAAGTCAACCACGGTGAAATGGAAAGAACGGGCTGCCCAACCGAGGAAAGGCCGAAGAGGAGACACATTATAAAAACGCATATTCATGCAATATAATTATGAAAGAATGAATATTCATGCGGCGCAAAGTCGCCGAGAATCGTCCAAAACCTGACGGCAACCCTTCCGCCTCCGTATACGCAGTTTTTAAGCACAAAACATAACCTCCTGAATATCAAGATATTGCCGGAGAGAAAGCGTCGGAGGGCATTTTCAGTAACATGGAAAAGGCTTTTCCACCGTGCGGGAAAGCCCATTTGAGCACGCGGGAAAGCCCATATGGGAAGGCGGGAAAGGCTTTTCGGCTATGCAATAATATTACAGGAAGAGGCAGACCAAGGCAACATGGCACCGAAAAACAGGCGTGACCGGGAAATATGGAGGAGTGATACGGAGGAAAACACAAAACATAAAGCATGCAGAAGAAAGGAAAGCGGACAAGATAGAGAGTCCGCGCGCCAGCACAGCTTCTATTTTGCGAAAAAAGAATGTCAATATTTTTTACCTTCGGTATTGCATAAATATTCAGTCCGGCAGAGCGCAGCAGCAGCATGCTGACGACAGTGCGAGATAAGAATGGAAATCTAATTACCTATTCGGGTTAACAATAAAGCAAACAATGTTAACAATAAAGCAAACCATGAAAACACCGACCGGCACACATCCTCAGACAATGCTGAAGTGCCGGCAAGTGGAAATGGTGTACCGGGACAAAAAAAGAATCCCTCTCCTTTTGCCGGAGAGAGATTCTCTTATTTAGTTATAAAGTAACTGCGAACTTATTTCACAACGAACTTCTTGCCGTTCTGGATGTAAATGCCACGCTGTGTAGCACTCTTCACCTGAACACCCTGGAGGTTGTAAATCTTACCGTCCTTAACAGTCTCAGCGTCGTCTGTCACACCATTGATGCCTGTAGGAGTCTGTGTACCGAGGTAAGTCAGACGGAAGTTGTCAAGACATACCCAGTCTTTCTCAGCACCACCTTCTTTGTGAACACCGATTGTGAGCACGCCGTCATCACCTACCTGAACAAGGAGACTGTTCTTGTAAGCACCTACCTGGAAGTAGTTTGTAGCCTGCTGCGGGTTGTTAGGAATCCAGCCTACAGAAGTGTTGCTGTTCCATCCGTAGCCAGGAGCATAGTTAGCATACTGATCTATTGTAACAAGCGGAGTTGTGATCTGATTCATGTTGGCATCCCAAGCAAAGAGATTTGCAAGCTGCTTCGGCTCATAACCGCCGGCTGCGATAGCCTGTGTATAGTCAACCTCTGTGCAGTCGCGATAGTAACCCTGAACTGAAAGGATGTAATATCCGGGCTTCAGGTCGTAAATGGTCTGAGAGATATCAACAGGATCCTGGTTGAAAGCCTCGAAAGCGAAGTCGTGGTTATTCGATCCGCGGTTGTAGATTGTACCGTTGGTGTGCTCCCAAGCATACTCCTCACCGCTCAGGTTGTCCCAACCACCGCTGATTTCATACTCACGCTGGTTGAAGTTAGGCATCTTGATGGCGTAAGAAGCGTCAACAGGGTTCTCCTCGGTTGCAGCCTCGAGCAGAGCGTCGCGGTCTTCCTTAGTAACGAGAATCCACATATTGTCCTCATCGCCCATTTCGTCAGCCACGTTAGAGTCTACTGCGGAGTAGCTTCCCTTACGGAATCCAAGCAGATACTGATTGTTTGCTGCCTCCTCCTCACCGAGTGATTCGAGGTTGCCGCGCTTGATGTTGTATACACCTTCCTTAACCTGAACGAATGTCCAAGGATCCTGAGCACCGGTATCGCAATAGCCACCGTAGTTCAGATAGTGCTCATTTTCACCGTTGCGCAGACGTGTGTCTATAACGAATGTGTTAGCCTGATCGGTCTCTACGAGAGTAACCATGATGCCCGGGAATCCTACAGCTGCGTGTGCGCCCCAGTCGTCGCCACCGCAGAAGAAACGCTTCTGACCTACGTTGTAGAGATAGAACGAGCCTGCAGCAGGAGCGTTGCCCTTGAATACATTCTCATGCTTCTCGGCAGCGTTGAGACGGCGTGCCATACGTAGGTTGTCGAGAGCAGTGTTGATGGCGTCTGATGCCACAGCGTTGGCAACAGCGTCTGTAGCGGCTGTCATAGCGTCGCCTTCCACTTTCTCATTCTGAGAGAGAGCCACAGTCTGTCTGAGGAATGTAGCGTTTGTGCTGGTCTCGTTCATGAGCTGGATAGCGTTTGTGATGGCTGTAGCAGCCTCACCCATCTGTGTGGCGTCTGTAGAAGTCTCATAAACAGACTTACCGTTAGCCAGAGCCTCGTCGAACATCTTGTTGATTGCGTCGGTAGAACGTGCCGTTACAGCCTCAGCGTCCTTTATAACCTGTGCGAGAGTTTCCTTAACCTGGTCGATATCAATCTTAGAGCCGTAGTATGTCAGCTTGAAGTTGTCCACGATAATCCAGTCGTCGTTCACTCCCTGTTCTTTCTTAACACCGATAGAGAGAGAACCGCCGGCAACAGAAGTCTTGATTTCCGGGTTCCAGTAAGCGCCGTGGAACAGTGCCCATGAAGCCTGGTCGGTGCTGTTCGGCACCCACTTGCCGCTCTCGATAGGATCGAGGAAGTCAGGATCGGTCATCTTGGCGTTATACTCATAGCCCTTTTCGTAAGCATCCTTGGCACCCTCGAAGATGGAAATCAAAGGAGCGGTGGTTGTGTTTGCGAAGTAAGTGGCATAGTGGTTCTCTTTTCCATCCTTATAAAGGTCGTAAGCGAAGAGGCTGTTTCCGTCCCAGTCCTTAACTTCGTCAGCAGAGCCCTCGCGGTAGTATCCCTGCAGAGTCATACCATATGTACCGTTAGGAATGTCGTTCAGAGTCTGTGTGATGGAAGCAGAGTAAGAGCTCCACATCTCGTATACGCGGTTACAGTTAACCATTCCGTCTCCCGTATTGCCGTTTGCAGGTCCTGAATGACCTTCGGGCAGCTGGTCGCCGGAGATAGCTCTGATCCACTTGTCTATACGGCTGTCCTGATTGGCGAACTGAGGACAACCGATGAGCCATGTTGCGTCAGCACTGCCGTTAAGCTCTGCCTGCTTCTTCATGTACTCTATACGCTCTTCTCTTGTTACGAGCTGCCATACGTCGTTTTCGCCATCATAATCCTGTCCGGAAACCAACCAGCCGTCCGCTCCTACATAAAGATAAGGATATTCTCCGGCATTTGCACAGATTCTTACCGCATTGGGGACATTCGCATCATCAGCAGGCTCTATTATCCACTGCGTCAAAGCCGCGCCGGTATCAAGATAAAGATTATCCCAGTTCAGACTATTGTTATGCCTGAACTTAGGATTAAGCTGATACATAGCATCTGCTCCCTCAACCAATTTACATGTAACCTCCCAGTCCATACCTCTTGTTCCGAGTTCACCACGTGTTGTCCAGCGTGAGCCGTCATTCGGAGTTGCTGAGATGTTGTCGTCATTGTTCTGCAGCCATTTGCCCGACTTTACATTGTAAAGATAATAGTCGGCCTTTGAGTTCACCTCAGCCACAGGTCTCGTACCGGTAAACGGCGACGTCAACTGAGCCGACATGGTAACACTACCAAGCAAGCCCAAGCCCAACATAAGTAACTGTTTTTCATACTTAGCTTTAGTTTTAGTTAATAATTTGATAAATCAACAATATTCTGAAAACAGGTTCCTGCATGTCACTCACGCTGACCCGTTATTGTCTTTTTATAATAGTATGACAAAGAGACGAAAATAAAGCTTCTTAATAATCTCAATGAAAGCAACCGACTCACCTCATCATACATCAGTCTTTTCAGTTATCGGTTTCTCTGTCAAGTTATTAGTTATTCTATATTTGCTTCAATAGTCATCGGCAAATATATAAAATATTTGTATAACAGCATCTATGTTATGAATATTTATTAATATAATAATTGTTAAAGACGTATTTTCACATTATATCAAATGAGACGGACGGGAAACCGACAGAGGCTGTAACTCGGATTGGAAAACAGGGAAAATGGGCATGGGCTGCGCACGCCACGCATAAGGGAAAGCCAAGGAGGAGGAAAGGCAGTGCGGGAGTTTCCGTATGATGTAACACAGATGTAACATATGTGACACAGGAACGAAAAATAAAACAATGAACTTTGCGCCAGAGAATGCGTCGCCGTGAGCAGACGGGACAAGTATCGGGATTATCCGGCTGCGCGTATCACGGACAAAGACACAGAGTGGCAGAATACATAAGCCACACCTTATTATATAATAATATAGAACAGACAAGACATGAGACTGATAAAGACACTGACACTTGCGGCACTCGCAACACTGACGTCCGGGGGCATCACGGCACAGGAAAAAGCCACTACCGACTACCGTCCGAACATACACGGGACAATAAGGGGCAAATATGAATATCAGACCGAAGAGGGAAAGGGACGCTTCCAGGTGCGCAACGCGCGCATAAGCGTGGACGGAAACATAACTCCGATAATATCTTACAAGGCTGAGATAGACCTTTGCGACGAAGGCTCCATAAAGATGCTCGATGCCTATACGAGGCTGAAGCCTGTGAAATCGCTGCAGTTCACCATCGGACAGATGCGTGTGCCGTTCACCATCGACGCCCATCGCTCGCCGCACCAGCAGTATTTCGCCAACCGCTCTTTCATAGCCAAGCAGGTGGGCAACGTGCGAGACGTGGGTGCGGCTGTGGGCTACGACTTCAATGTAGGGTTCCCCATAAAGCTTGAGGCGGGCATGTTCAACGGAAGCGGACTGACAAACCAGAAGGATTTCTGGACAAACAACGTGAACTTCTCGGCAAAGGCGCAGATGTTCTTTCCGCACGGATTCAACCTCACTCTGAGCACTCAGAAGATAAGACCCGACCATATCAGCGTGATGATGTATGACGCCGGAGCCTACTATCACAGCCGGGGATGGCACGTCGAGGCTGAATATCTGCTGAAGACGTATGCCGACGGGGCTTTCGACAACGTGCATGCGTTCAACGCCTTCGCAAGCTATGACTTCAGACTGGGCAAGGGCGCGCTGAGATACATCACTCCGCTGGTGCGCTACGACTACATGACCGACCACAGCGACGGCATGCGCTACAAAGACGGGGAGGAGGACACGGAGGGCAAGCTCATCACCAACGACTACCGCAGGTCGCGCCTCACGGGCGGTCTTACACTGAGTTTCAGCAAGCCGTTCATAAGCGACATACGCATAAACTACGAGAAATACTTCTACCGCGACGGTGCCATAGCCAAACCGTCAGAACGCGACAAGATTGTGGTGGAGTTCATGACGCGGTTCTGACGCGACACTCCGCGTTTCCGTCATTTCCACCTCCATGTCTTGAATATGACATGACCGAGATGGCTCACCACACTGAACACCCTTGTCTGAAACAGCGATTTTCCGGCAATTATCATTATTACGGCAGTCAGTATGAGCACTATCCCGGCAGCAAGACGCGGTGTGAGCTGTTCGCCGAACACCGCAACGCCTATCACCACCGCCGTGAGCGGCTCGAGAGCGCCCATCACGGCTGTAGGAGTGGAGCCCGTCTCATGCACAGATATGGTCATCAGCACAAGTGAGAACACCGTGGGCAGAAGAGCGAGCATGAACGCGCACGACCACATGCGGGGCGTGGTGAGCATCTGTATGTGCAGACCCGTGATGAAAGAATTGGTAAGAACGGTGAGCATACCGAAAAAAAGCACATAAAAAGTGAGCTTCATCGACGACATGCGCAGCGGCGACTTGTTCACCACCACTATGTAGACGGCATAGCTGAGCGAGGAGAACATCACGAGCATCACGCCTCTTGTGCTGAGCGTCGCCCCTCCGTCACCATGATAAAGCATGGCTATGCCCGAAAGGGCAAGCATTATGGCGAACACCGATACGGCGGGAAGCCTTTCCTTGAACAGCAGCGCCATGATGACAGCCACCATCACCGGATAGACAAAAAGCAGCGTGGAGGCTATGCCGGCATCCATGAAACAGAAGCTGAAATACAGCGTTATGGACGACGTGGAGAACACCACTCCGAGCGCGCAAAGCAAGGACAGCTCTCTCCTACTTACCTTCAGGCTCTTTCGCCGCGCCGCCATGAGCATGCCGAGCATCACTACAGCAAGCGCGAACCTGTAGAACAGCACCGAGTTGGCGTTTATTCCGTCTTCATAAAGATACAACGCACCCAACGGATTGGTGCCGTAACACACGGCGGCCCCTATGCCGCACAGATATCCTTTAAGTTTAGACTGCATGGTCTTTTTATAGTGTCAATCCTGATTCTTTATTCTTATGAGCAAGTTGGAGAGAATGGCTGCCACACCGCCGGTGGTGATGCCGGACGAGAATATGGACGCGACCTCATGCGGCAGACCTGAAAGTATGTCGGGCACAAGCTCGACACTGAGTCCGAGCGAAAAGCTGACAGCCATGACAAGCACCTCTTTCCGTCCTATCTTCTGCGACGCGATGATGCGTATTCCGGCTGTAGCCACCGTGCCGAACATCAGCAGCGTGGCTCCGCCGAGCACCGGCTCGGGCATCAGCGAGAACACAAGGCTCACGGCAGGGAAGAGTCCGAGCAGCACAAGAAACAGCGCGATGAAATATCCCACATACCGGCTGGCGACTCCGGTGAGCTGTATCATGCCGTTGTTCTGGGCGAATATGGAATTGGGGAAAGAGTTGAACACCGCGGCAAGAAATGAAGTCAGACCGTTTGCCACCACTCCGCCGGACACACGCTTGTCGAACACCTTGCCCTCAACAGGCTCTCCCGATATCAGCGAGTTGGCTGTTATGTCACCGTAAGCCTCTATTGCCGTTATCACGAAGATGATGCTTAGTGAGATGAACGCCGACCAGTCGAAGTCTATGCCATACTTGAATGGCTGCGGAAGATAGAATCCCGAATAGCTGCCTGCCGCCGAGAAGTCGATCATTCCCATAGCCCACGCAACAACATAACCCACTACAAGACCTATCACTACAGAGCTCATGCGCAGCATGCGGTTACGGCAGCTGTTGAAGAAAACGATGACAAGCAACACCAGTCCGGCAAGCATCAGATTGCGCGTGCTTCCGAACGAGCCGTCGGCAACGGCTGAGTTGCCCCCTCCGCAAGCCGACACACCCACCTTGATGAGGCACAGTCCGATGAGCGTCACCACTATGCCCGACACCACCGGCGTTATTATGCGTCGCGCATACCGCAGCATGCATCCCACAATCACCTCTATGAACGAGGCTGCCATGCACGTTCCGAATATTACGGCAGGACCGCCCGCCATTCCCGCGGCTATCACCGGACCTATGAACGAATAGCTCGTGCCCTGGATGCAAAGCAGTCCCGCGCCGACGGCTCCGAACCTGCGGCACTGCACGAACGTCGCCACGCCCGAGGCGAAGAGAGCCATCGACACCATGTAGCTCGTGGTGTGAAGGTCGAATCCGAGTTGTGAGGCGATGATGAGCGGCGGAGTCATTATAGCCACAAATATCGCCAGGAGGTGCTGCATGGCAGCGAAGAGCGTCTCGATGAGCGGCGGTCTGTCGTTAAGTGCGTAGATGATGTCACTGTTTTTTCCCATATTCACGATATATATATCATTTGACCGGCAAAATTAACAAAAAACATTGTAACACAAGAAAGCACGTGCCGCATAGATAAAAAAAACGCGCTTTCTCACGAAAGCGCGCTACCTTAAAGCTTACAATAATACCTAATACCTAATTGAAAATAATTCTGGTCTTCCTGTTCAATTTTTTCACCTAAATGGAACAAACCATAAATCTTATTCTCCTTCCGGAGCTTTGTCTATGAGATCCATAAACTGGTCAAGCTTCGGAGTTATGATGATCTGCGTACGGCGGTTGCGCTGCTTGCCCACTTCGGTAGAGTTGTCAGTGAGCGGGTTGTATTCGCCGCGTCCGCCTGCCGTAAGTCTCTTAGGATTGACGCCGTAATTGTTCTGCAGATACTGCACTACGCTTGACGCACGCAGACAAGAGAGGTCCCAGTTGTTGCGTATGTTCTTCATCTGCGGGCTTGAAGTGTTCACCGGAACGTTGTCCGTGTTACCCTCAATCAGCACGTCATAGTCCTTGTAGTCCATTATAATCTTGGCGATTTTGCTCAATGTCTCCGCCGCGCGGTCGTTTATCTCATAGCTTCCGCTCTTGTAAAGCATGTTGTCGGCAAGCGATATGTAGACAACGCCTTTGAGCACCTGGACGTCCACTTCCTTGAGTTCCTCCTTGCTCAGGGAGCGTGTCAGATTGTTGGTAAGCACGAGGTTGAGCGAGTCAGACTTCGATTTCACCTCCACAAGATGGCGTATATACTGGTTAGACTCGTTAATCTGGTCCACCAGCTTGGAGATATTGATATTGTTAGAGCCTGCGTTTGTAAGGCTCTTGTCAAGCGACTGCTGCAGAGCTGCGTAATCCTTGTTCTGACGTTCGAGCTGATCTTCGAGCGACTGTACGCGAGTCTGTGCCGCCGCAAGCTGCGCGTTTGCTTCTGCCAGCTTGTCTTTCGTGCTCTGATAGTTGCCCATCAGTTCCTTGTTCTCAAAGCGGCAGTTCTCCAGATCCTTTTTGCTGGCACAACCGGTCATGAGCATCAGTCCGGCGGCGACAGCCAAAATAGCTACGTTTGTTCTTTTCATAAATATCAATGTTTAGTTATTTCGTTATCAGACTTTTGTCGTCAAGCTACATATAAGACGTATTAATAATGACAATGTTGCTTACAGTTTACACTGTTTAACTACCAAATTAGCAATTTAACATTATTTTAGCACATATTCAGTTAATCCTTAACAGGTTATGAGAAAAGCGGCTGTCCCGCGCATATCTGCCGGACAGCCGCCCTGAATGTCATTTCAGCGTTCCGCTCATTTGTAGAGTTCAAGCTCGTAAATGCGCACCGTGCTGTCGTTCACGCCCTGTGCCGGACCCGTGACATACAGCCGCACATAGCGTGCCTTTACCGGCTTGATGCTGCGGTTCACGTCGTTGCTCCTGTTGCCGTCAATCATGTCGACGGTCTGCCACTCCTCTGTCAGGGAGTTGCGCACCTGCAACAGACATGCGCGTGTGATGTAATTTGAAGACTCGGCTCCTGCGTTCAGTATTCTCCAACCGCTGAATTCCTTCTCCTCTCCAAGGTCGAAAGCCACATAGTTAGGAGCTTTTCCCGTGTCACACCACTTGGTGTCGGCGTCTCCGTCCACGAGTTTCACGGCAGCCTCATCATCGTTCACCTGTCCTGAAACGGCAACCACCTTCGCTCCCTTGAGAATGTTCGTGCGCACGGCGTCGGTTTCCGAGCCGTCGGTCTTGTTTGCCGTACGGAACAGTCTGCCTGCCGGTTTCACTGTGTTCTTCTCGTTCACAGCCGTTGCGGCGAAGACAACGACGTTCCTGTCTGACGGAAGTATTATCTCGGTAGCACCCTCCGGAATGTCAATGCCATACTTGAACATATACGTGAACTCATATACACGGTCCTCATATTCGGCGTGGCTGTGTGTGCCTACATAGGCAACCTCGGCATCTTTCAGGTATCCCTTGGTGTGACCCTCATGTCCCCACTGTCCTACGAAGCCTGTATAATAAGGCACGTTCACCGTCTGGCTGTTCTTGCCCGCAGTGAATGTAGCCTTGCGGTCGCCTGATGAAGAAGCCGCGAGCAGGTATACCTTATTATATTTACCGCCTGCCGGCAGCTTTATTGTGTCACCGTCGCATGCGAGTCCGTTGTCTGTATCCATTTCTCCGAATGTGAAATGCACTCCGTCCACAGTGAGTCCGTCCTTAGGCAGAAGCTCTGCCGCATAGCTGTTGCCACCCTCAAAGTTGCCTGCCGCGCGGAACTCGTTGTATGAGAAACAGTTCTTGTTGAACGGCAGTTCCAGACTTCTTGCGTCAGCGAAGCATGTACCGGCTTTCTCCGACACGTTGTCCTTCAGTTTGAGACGATAGGTCTTCACGCTGAACGGCTTTATGCTGACGCTCAGCTTGTTGCCGCTGAACGATGCTGCGCCAGTCTCTTTCTCCGTACCGTCAGCCTCTACAGCCTTCACTATGTCTGCGGCGAAAGTGAGGTTCGCGCTCTGAGCCTCCTTACCGGCAGTCTCATAAACGCGCACGACATACTCATCGCCGGTCTCAGCCTTCTTCAGCGCGCGCACAACAACGTTGTCGTTGTCTGACGATACGAACGAGAACTCACGTCCGAGGTCACCCTTATGCTTCGGCGACTTGAACGCCCTTATCGGACTGTTGTAGGCTGTAGCCATCTGCACGGTCTCTGTCTTGTCGAGCTGTCCCTCATGTCCCACGATGCTGTAAGTGAACTCATGATATCCCAGATCCTGACGGTCCTGATAAGCATATCCGCCTCCCGGTTTCGGAGAGAATAGGAGCGACAGGCGTATTGTGTTGTCGTCCGGCTTGTCCCATCCGTATTTTGAGTCGTTGAGCACGGTCACGCCGTAGTTGCCCGAACGGTCGGTCAGGTCGGTCCATTCATGAGAATAAACCTCATAACTGTTCTCGCGGTTGTTTCCGCGCTCCACACTTCCGAGTCCGATGTCGTAAGTAGCCTTCTCATTGCTTACGGTGAGAGGGAACTGAACCTTCAGCAGCGCGTTGAGCGAGCGCCAGTCCACCTCGTTGTAGAAGTCGATGCGGTCTGCCTGACTTCCCTCATACAGACGTATATACTGGTTTATCTTCGTGTCGCCATAGCTCTTTGTGACACGCAGCGACTTGCGGAGCGGACCGTTCTCTACCATCGTCACGCTCACGTTTTCCTTTATGTCGACAGGAGCCTTGTCCACAGTGTGCTTCAGAATCTCCCATGCGGGCCATGCCTCCGACCGGCAGTCGTCGAATATGACGAGCCCTATGGACTTTCCGGCAGCCACGAGTTCCTTACCGTTACGTTTGTCGATGAGCGACGAGATGTTGCCTATCTTGTCAAGCGTAATCTTGTATACGGAGTTCTCTATCACGTTGGCAGACTTGCTTACAGGCGCGGAAGCCTTTCCGCCAGCCTTCACGCTGTACACCGAGAAGCCCGTAGACGGCACACTCGCGTCGACGAGCAGACTGCGCTTTCCCTTCGAGTCGGTCACCACCTGCGACGCAACCTTGCGCCCTTTGGCGTCGGTCACGCTGTAGGAAGCAGCCATGTCGGGCAGAGTGATGCTTGTCACCGCGCTCACGGGGAATGCCTGTGTGTTGTAGAGCACCACCGGAGTGCCCGACACGTTGGTGTTCATGCGGTTTGCCACACCGCTCACCGCAGTCGTGAGGTTGTTTGAGAAACGCTGCAGCGAGATAAGCTCGTCGTTCCATGAGAACTCATACGCACGCGGTATACTTGTTCCGGGAAGGTCGTCATGGAACTGATGCAGGAGCACGCGCTTCCAACTTTCGGTGAGGTCGCGCAACGGATAGGCACCCTGTCCGAGCCATTCGGCAACCACGGAGGCACGCTCGGCTGCGTCGCCGAGGTTCTCGTTCTGGCGGTTGTAAAGCTTCATGGCAGCCTGAGAGGTGTAGCATCCCGTGCCGTGAACGTCCATGAACAGCTCTCCGTCATGCACCGGCAGCTCGGGATGATTCTCGTAAGGCAGGAAGTCCTTGTATATCTGGTCGCTCGTCGCGCTTATTATCTCTATCGGACCGTCGCCCTTTATTCCTTTTTCCAGACCTCTCACCGATGCCAGATTGGGCGAGCCGCCCGTGTCGCCCGTACCGTAATAGCGGTATACCATGTTGAGCGGGCTCTCGGCTATTTCCTTCATCAGCCTCTTGCTGTGCGACATGTCGGCGTCGGGGAATCTCTCGCCGTAGCCGAATCCGTGCGTCATCATGATGCGGCTTCCGTCTATACCCTGCCACAGTCCGATGGTAAACGGATATTTCTTTCCGCCCTCATAGAAGGCATGGTTTCTCCATCCGAGCTTCTGTGTGGAGAAGCCGATGAGTCCGCAATGGCTTGCAAGCGTAGGTATGAAATAGCTGAAGCCGAAGCAGTCGGGCAGGAACACGTCGGTGCTTTCCTTGCCGAACTCGCTGCGATAGAAGCTCTGACCCAGCAGGATGTTGCGCAGCCACGACTCGGGCGACACTATCACCGTCTCGTTGGCGTCCCAGCCGCTTCCCGTAAGATGCCATCGTCCGTTGGCTACATACTTCTTCATCTTCTCGTACTGCAACGGATAGTACTCCTTCATCCACGAGTATTTCACCGCACCTTCAAAGTTGAACACATAGTCCGGGTAGTTGTCGAGCAGATAAAGGTTCTGGTTTATGGTGTTCCATACATAATGCTTGATGGTGGTCTGTATGTCCCAGTTCCACTGAGTGTCCAGATGGGCGTCAGCCACCATGTAGGCTTTCATCTTCTTGCCGCCGCTGTCCTGAGCCGACACAGTGCCGAGCGTCATGCAGGAGGCAAGAGCCATCAATAAGATTTTTTTATGCATAACAGTTATTATTGAATATAATTAGGTTAAAATATGTACATTCCATCAAGCCGGTCAGGTGTGAGGATAATGCAAACGGGCGGAAAGAAAGCGTGCTTTCAGTTTCCCGAGTGCAGCTTATCTTCTACAAAGATACACAGATATCTCTGTTTTCACCATCTCCTTTATGTATAATAACAACCTCGGAATGAAAAAAATAAAAAATCGGGGAGTAAAATTCAAGACATTAACAAAATTTATATATCTGTTCATATTAAAACAATGGTGCCGGAATTGCCGCCGAAAGCCTCCTTCGTCCGATTACCGCCACATCGTCAAATATTCCGCCCAGTCCTGTCATACCGATTGTCCTACACATATATATAATACTTTCTTTTACATTATACCATACTTTTGCTGCCCTGTTATACACATTTTACAGCGATACATCATACATTTATTCCTCTTTATTATTATATTTGTTCACAGCTTCGTCTGATAAGTATCACCACGGCGAATATGCCGTGACAACGGACGAAGAACCGATAAAAACCTACACTCAACAATCATAACACATACCGCATATGAGAAAAAACATCATCATTTCAATGCTTGCCGCCGTCTCACTGTCGACAGCGCAGGCGCAGGGACCGGCAAAATACGACCCCTCCGTGCAACCCGGAGAGATGCAGTATTTCACCCCTGCCGGAGGAAACCAGTTCGTAGGCGACTGCATTCCGTTCTTCCACGACGGCACGTTCTATCTCTACTGGCTCCTCGACGAGGGGCATCACGGCTCGCTCAACGGTCTCGGAGGACACCAGTGGTGTGTCAGCACCACGCGCGACCTGAAGACATGGACCCACCACCCCATAGCCATCGGCATAGACGAAGACTGGGAGAAGTCCATCTGCACAGGCTCTGTGGTGAGCGACGGAGACAAGTTCTATGCCATCTATGCCACACGTCTGCTCACAGACGGCAACAACGTGGCAGAGCAACTGAGCTATGCCGTGAGCAGCGACGCGCTATCCTTCACCAAGCAAAAGCCCAACCCGTTCTACACATCAGCCCCGGGCTACAGCACGCGCAACTTCCGCGACCCGAAGGTGACCATAGACAGCGAAGGCACTTTCCACCTTTTCGTGTCCAGCGAGAAGAATGAGGCGACGATAAACGAGGGAAAGGGCTGTCTGGTACACATGACATCCACCGACCTGAAGACATGGCAGGTGGGTGAGCCGGTGCTCTCCGGAACAATACACGTGCCCGAATGTCCCGACTACTTTGAATGGAACGGCTGGTATTATCTCGTCTACGGACAGGCGGGAGACACCTATTATCTCAAGTCGCGCTCGCCTTACGGTCCGTGGGAGTATCCCGAATCGCAGGCACTGCTCGAACAGTGGGTCAACGTGGCTAAGACTGCCGCCTTCACAGACGGACGCCGCATAGTGGCGGGATGGGTGCCGAGCCGCAACGGCAACACCGACTCTGGAGGCGAGCTCTTCGGTGGCTGCGTCGTGCTGCGTGAGGCTCTGCAGCTCGACAACGGCGACCTCGCCACCCGACTGCCTGAAGAGGTGATGCCTGAAACGGACTCTCCGCTAAGCCTCACCCTCACTCCCACCGACGGCGCGACGGTCTCCTCGCCGGGCAGCATCAGCGTGGACGCGCGCGGCGACATATGCGGAGCGCATGCCACGGGAGTGCCATACAACTGCGTAGTAACGCTCGACGTCATTCCGGAAGGCAACTACGAGGAGTTCGGCATGTTCCTGCGCTCAGAGGACAAAGGCATAAACAGCTATAAACTGTCATTCAACAGCGACAACCGCACAGTGCGCCTGCACGACTCTTCCATCTCCGCCGTCACCGGACTCGACAAGCCCATGAAGCTCACAATAGTGATGAAAGGCGACATAATAGACGTATGCGTGGACTACAGGAGATGCATCGTCAACCGCCTTCCGGAAAAGAAGGGCTCCCAGCTGTGGTTCTTCGCACGCAACGGAAAGCTGAGGTTCGAGAACATAAAGGTGTGCCCGATAACAGGCGACGCCTCTAAGCGATGACGGCTGTGGCGCAAGCCGCCGTCCGCTGTGCCGTGACGGCGGTAACGTCCCGTGCCTGAGAATGTATATTTATGCAATTATGAAAGTAAAAAATATTTACAGTGGGAATTTGCAAAAGAGAGTGGCGCATGCCGGAACGGACAGTACCGGAACATGGATGTTTGCACGCGGATTTGTGCGAACGGATATATAAAACGTGATATATATCATAATTCGCAGCCGGAAAGCCCTGTTTCCGTATTTTGCTTCCACGCGGAAGCGGTGCGGAAGAGACCGCTCCACACCCTCGGAAAGCCTTTTTCATGATGCGGGAAAGGCTTTTCCGCACTCCCGAACGGGCTCTTCGGCATGGCGGTATGGTGTCTCCCGAATCACTGTTCAGGCAAACATGCTGTATATCAGAGCTTTACCTTAAACGCGAAATACACGCGTATATGGCGGCGAAAAGTTTTTCCTGACTTTCAGAGGCATTCTCGCGGGGTTGGTGATGAATAAATATACACGTGCGGAACCGGCATTGCATATTTATACATAAACCTGTATCATATATTATGAGGCCCGCAGACACATTATTGAAATATATGAGCGGTGATTTGAAACGAATATCAGAAAATTGGTGTATCTTTGCAGAAGATATGCTGCGGCACCCGATTACCCAATCGCACGATGCCGCCGCAGCACATCATCCCGCACTCACCGCTGCGGCGGACGCACGGCGCGACAGCTCAGAACAAAACAATACAAAACATTATAAATCATGATTCTCTTTTTCAAGACTTCACAGCAGAGCGTGATAGCGACAGACGTTGACCATCAGCTCAGTAAAGACGAAATCAACGAACTTAGTTGGCTCTACGGTGACGCCGCACTCATCGGGAGCGAAAAGGTGGAAGGCTATTTCGTGGGACCGCGCCGCGAGATGATCACACCATGGAGTACGAATGCCGTAGAGATTACACAGAACATGAATCTTCACGGCATTTCGCGTATTGAGGAGTTCTTCCCCGTTGAGAACGAGGACTCGGAGCACGACCCGATGCTGCAACGCATGTACAACGGACTCGACCAGAACGTGTTCACAGTGAACCGCAAACCGGAGCCCATCAGGCACGTGGAGAATCTTGAGGAATACAACGAGCAGGAGGGACTGGCTCTCTCGCCGGAGGAGATGGAGTATCTCCACAAGATTGAAAAGCAACTCGGCAGACCGCTGACCGACTCTGAGATATTCGGATTCGCGCAGATAAACTCGGAGCATTGCCGCCATAAGATATTCGGAGGGACATTCATCATCGACGGCAAAGAGATGGAGTCGAGCCTCTTCGCCATGATAAAGAGGACGACACAGGAGAACCCTAACAAGATTCTGTCGGCTTACAAGGACAACGTGGCGTTCGCCGAGGGACCGGTGGTCGAACAGTTCGCACCCGAGGACCAGTCCACATCCGACTACTTCCGGGTGAAGGACATCGAGAGCGTGATATCGCTCAAGGCTGAGACTCACAACTTCCCGACAACCGTGGAGCCCTTCAACGGAGCGGCGACAGGCACGGGAGGAGAGATACGCGACCGTATGGGAGGCGGCACCGGCTCATGGCCCATTGCGGGAACAGCGGTGTATATGACGGCGTATCCGAGACTGAAGCCCCTCCCGACCTCCCCTGTGGGGAGGGGATGCGAGGCTTGCGGGCTTACTGAAGAAAAGGATACGGAAGCTCTGAAAAGCATATCGGCATCAGACAACGGCACATGCATGGATGACGGAGCACAAAAGAATTGCTCACAAACAGAGTCATCCGCACTGGATAATACCGCCCCCTCCCTTCAGCCCTCTTCTCCCCTCCCCACCGGGGAGGCTGGGAGGGGCTTCCTCTGGGAATCAATCCTGCCCGTACGCAAGTGGCTCTACCAGACTCCGGAGCAGATTCTCATAAAGGCGTCTAACGGTGCGAGCGACTTCGGAAACAAGTTCGGACAACCGCTCATCTGCGGTTCGGTGCTCACCTTCGAGCACAAGGAGGGTGAGGAGAAGTATGCCTACGACAAGGTGATAATGCTCGCCGGAGGCGTGGGATACGGCACACGGCGCGACTGCCTGAAGAAAGAGCCGCAGAAAGGGAATAAGGTCGTAGTGGTGGGAGGCGACAACTACCGCATCGGTCTGGGCGGAGGCTCGGTGTCGTCGGTAGACACCGGACGCTACTCAAACGGCATAGAGCTCAACGCTGTGCAACGTGCCAACCCCGAAATGCAGAAGCGTGCCTACAATCTTGTGCGTGCCTTGTGCGAGGAAGACACCAATCCGGTTGTCAGCATACACGACCACGGCTCGGCAGGACACCTCAACTGTCTGTCAGAACTTGTAGAGGAGTGCGGCGGAGAGATTGACATGACAAAGCTGCCGATAGGCGACAAGACGCTCTCGGCGAAGGAGATAATAGCAAACGAGAGCCAGGAGCGCATGGGACTGCTCATCGACGAGAAGCACATCGACCATGTACGGCGAATCGCAGAGCGCGAGCGCGCGCCGCTCTATGTGGTGGGCGAGACGACAGGCGACGCGCACTTCTCATTCGTGCAGGGCGACGGCGTGCGACCGTTCGACCTTGACGTGGCACAGATGTTCGGCCACTCGCCGAAGACAATAATGAGGGACGAGACTGTGGAACGTCACTATGCGGACGCTGACTACTGCGATGTGACCAAGCAGCCGGAGATGCTCGACGAGTATGTGAGCAACGTGCTGCAGCTCGAGGCGGTGGCTTGCAAGGACTGGCTCACCAACAAGGTGGACCGCTCCGTAACCGGAAAGATCGCCCGCCAGCAGTGTCAGGGACAGCTGCAGCTGCCGTTGAGCGACTGCGGAGTGGTGGCTCTCGACTACCGCGGACGCAAAGGCATCGCCACGGCTCTGGGACATGCGCCGCAGGCAGGGCTCGCCTCGCCCGAGGCGGGCAGCGTACTCTCTGTGGCAGAGGCTCTCACCAACATCGTGTGGGCGCCGCTCAGCGACGGTCTGAAGAGCGTGTCTCTCTCCGCCAACTGGATGTGGCCCTGCCGCTCACAGAAGGGTGAGGACGCCCGTCTCTACTCTGCCGTAAGCGCACTGAGCGACTTCTGCATCGCGCTTCAGGTGAACGTGCCAACAGGAAAAGACTCTCTGTCGATGACACAGCAGTATCCAGGCGGCGAGAAAATCATCTCTCCGGGTACAGTCATCGTGAGCGCGGGAGGAGAAGTGAGCGACATACGCAAGGTGGTGTCGCCCGTGGCTGTGAACGACAAGAACTCGTCGTTCTATCACATCGACTTCTCCTTCGACAAGCAACGGCTCGGAGGAAGTGCCTTCGCACAGACAATGGGCAAGGTGGGCGATGATGTTCCGACAGTGAAAAACCCGGAATACTTCGCTGACTGCTTCGGGGCTGTGCAGCAGATGATAGGCAAAGGCTGGATAATGGCAGGTCACGACATCAGCGCGGGAGGTCTCATCACCACCCTGCTCGAGATGTGTTTCGCCAACACAAAGGGCGGAATGCACATCAACCTGCACGACATACAGGACGACGACATGGTGAAACTGCTCTTCTCGGAGAACCCGGGAGTGGTCATACAGGTGTCTGACAAGCATAAGGAGGAGTTCGCCAGATTCATGGAAGACGAGGGTATAGGCTACGCCAAGATAGGCTATCCCACACCGAAGGAGCGCACCATAGTCGTAAAGAAGGGTGCGTTCGAACATACATTCGACATCGACGCGCTGCGCAAGGTATGGTATACCACATCCTATCTGCTCGACCGCGACCAGAGTTTCAACGGATGTGCGGAGCAAAGGTTCGCCAACTACAGCAGACAGCCGATTGAGATGAAGTTCAACGACAGCTTCAAAGGCACACTCCAGAGCTACGGATTGTCTGCCGACAGGCGCGGACGCTCGGGCATAAAGGCTGCCATCATACGCGAGAAGGGAACCAACGGCGAGCGCGAGATGGCTTACTCGCTCTATCTGGCAGGCTTCGACGTGAAGGACGTGATGATGACCGACCTCATCAGCGGGCGCGAGACACTGGAGGACATCAGCATGATAGTGTTCTGCGGAGGATTCTCCAACTCCGACGTTCTCGGCTCTGCCAAGGGATGGGCGGGCGCGTTCCTCTTCAACCCGAAGGCAAAGGAGGCTCTCGACAGGTTCTATGCGAGGGAGTACACTCTGTCGCTCGGCATATGCAACGGATGCCAGCTGATGGTGGAGCTCAACCTTATCAACCCTGAGCACACAAGCCGCGCACACATGCTTCACAACGACTCGCACAAGTTTGAGAGCGCGTTCCTCGGTCTGGACATACCGCAGAACAACAGCGTGATGTTCTCATCGCTCGCCGGAAGCAAGCTCGGCATATGGGTGGCTCACGGAGAAGGAAAGTTCTCTCTGCCCGAGGCGGAAGACAGATACAACATCGTGGCGAAGTATAGCTACGGCGACTATCCGGCAAACCCGAACGGGTCAGACTACAACGTTGCCGGCATCTGCTCGGCTGACGGACGCCACGTGGCGATGATGCCGCACTTGGAGCGCGCCATCTTCCCGTGGCAGAACGCATGGTATCCTGCCGATCGCGCTGGCGACGAGGTGACACCGTGGATAGAGGCGTTCGTAAACGCACGCAAATGGATAGAGAAGCACTGATAATTCTACATAAGACAAGAAGACAGGAAAGCGCGAGCCACGCCCGGACACAAACGGGCTTGCCGCGCTCCTGTTTCATGTATTGAACACAAAAGCGTCACATAAACACACAGGAAGGGCTTTTTGCGCCAAGGCGAAGACATTTTCACGCACAGCGCAAAAGACAACACAGAATCAAATTCCCGCACATGGCAAACATTTATATACAGTCTTTCAAGACGTTCTTCAAGATTGGCGCCTTCACGCTCGGGGGCGGATACGCCATGATTCCGATAATAGAGGCAGAGGTGGTGGACAAATACAAATGGATAGAAAAGGAGGAGTTTCTCGACCTCATAGCCATAGCGCAGAGCTGTCCGGGAGTGTTTGCCATAAACGTTAGCATATTCATAGGCTACAAGCTGCGCAAGCTGAGAGGCGCGCTGTGCACTTGTCTGGGCACGGCTCTGCCGTCGTTTCTCATCATACTGCTCATTGCGATGTTCTTCAAACGCTTTGAGGACAACACCACTGTGGAAGCCATATTCCGCGGCATCAGACCGGCTGTGGTGGCACTCATAGCCGCTCCCACGTTCAGTCTGGCAAAAAGCGCTGGCATAACGATAACAAACTGCTGGATTCCGATAGTAAGCGCGCTGCTCATATGGCAGATCGGGGTGAATCCCATATTCATAATCATCGCCGCAGGATTAGGCGGCTATCTCTACGGAAAACTGTTAAAACCAACGGAATGATATTCTTAGAACTCTTCATAACATTCTTCCAGATAGGTCTCTTCGGATTCGGAGGGGGATACGGAATGCTGTCGCTCATACAGACGGAGACCGTGGTGAGGCATCAGTGGCTCACTTCGGCGGAGTTTACAAACATTGTCGCCATAAGCCAGATGACTCCGGGACCTATCGGAATAAACTCGGCGACATACTGCGGGTACACTGCCGTGCACAACGCTGGCTTCAACGAGACCATGGCTGTGCTGGGAAGCGCAACCGCGACGTTCGCACTTGTGCTGCCGTCGCTCATTCTCATGATACTCATATGCCGGATTTTTCTGAAGTATATGCACACGCAACCGGTGCAGGACGTGTTCAGCGGACTGCGCCCGGCGGTGGTAGGACTGCTCGGAGCGGCTGCTTTGCTGCTCATGACAAAGGAGAACTTCTCCTCCGTTGAGGAGAATCCGTGGCAGTTCTGGATAAGTGTCTGGCTGTTCGTGGCTACGTATGTGGGCACGAAAGTGATGAGGATAAACCCTATAAAGATGATTGGCTGGGCGGCGTTCGCGGGTCTGATGCTGCTCTACTGAGACGTCCGGCAAACTGGCGGCGGTAAAAACCGGATACAGGACAATCTGTATCATGGTGAGGTGAGGCTGCCTATATATATTAATAATGTGAACCTCCCGCTGCGGAACGCCTTTACGCAGCGGGAGGTTCATATTTTACAGGCATGAGAGACACCACGTTACGGCATACCGTCAATAGTCTTCCGCGTTGGCAAGGTTCCAAAGATTGAGGAACGCGGCGCGTGTTATGTTCATCACCTTGTCGTAGTTGATGCGCAGGGCTTCGTCTCCCGGCTTGTGATAATCGGGATGGCCGTCGGTGTGATACCATATTATAGGAATGTCCTTCCTTGCGAACGACACGTTGTCACTGCCTCCGATAGACTTGTCCGACGGCCGGTAGTCTGGCTCGAGGCGCAGTCCGTACTCTGCGATGTCGTGCCTCAGCCATTCTCCGAAGGCGGGTTTGGTGTCGCTGTAGAAGTACACCGTGTGGCGCGGACGGTCGGGTTTGTTGTTACGTCCTATCATGTCGAAATTGAGATATGCCTTTATCTTGTCGAGGAAAGCGCACGTACTGACAAAGTGGCGTGAACCGTACAGACCGGCTTCCTCACCGTCCCAGAATGCAAAAATGACATTCCGCTCAGGCTGTATGCCGCTTTCCGCAAACGCGCGGGCTATCTGCAGCACCGCACTTACGCCCGAGGCGTTGTCGTCGGCACCGTTGTAGATGGAGTCACCGTCAACCTCCGCGCCCACACCAAGATGGTCGAAGTGTGCTCCTACAACCACATACTCGTCCGGATTGCGCCCTTCTATCATCCCGAGAACGTTTTTCATCGTCACTCTCACCGAATCGTTGCGCTCCCTGAGTCTCACCGTCACATCGAAAGGATGGCTGTATGAGGAGCCGAGAGGGCTTATTCCGTACTGCCGCAGCATCGACTCGATGTAAGCGGCGGCAACGCTCGCCCAGTCGCTTCCGGTCTTCCTGCCATACAGACAGTCGGAGGCGAGAAAACCGATATGCGCTCTCGCCGCCTCCACCGTGATTGTGTTCATCGCCGTTTCCTTAGCCGCCCTCACCTTCTTCGGGCTGTTCGGATAAGAAGCGGAGGCGTCGGCAGCAAGCGGAAACACGGTCGCTGCAACACAGAATATCAACAATAAATTCTTTATCATATACTTTTCATTTTATAACAAACGATTACCTGACGGACGGAAAAAACTTTTCCAAGTCACGTCAGCCGCGTCCTCCGCCGACAACCATGTCCTTCACATTCCTGCAGAAACTGATGTCGGTAAGCAGATCGTCTATGTTCACGTGCATGCGATAACGCCAGTAATGATGTGAGTCAGCCGGAACATTCACACGCTCGGCATCGGCATCGCGCCTGCGGAGACGCTCGTCGACAGCCATCCAGTCCTGTATGGCAATGACACAAATCATAGACGGACACGCCAGATGGCGCGCGATGATTTCCCGTGCCAGCCATCCCGGCATGGGATGTGGAGCCTCTCCATGCATGCCGAGCGTCACATTATAATAATATCTTGCACGTTCGCGGTCCTCATCCCACCACTGGCGCATCGTAGGAGTGTCGTGCGTGGAGATGGTGCAGACCGAACGGTAAGGGAAACGGTTGATGTCAGCGAAGCGGTCGCCCCATTGTTTCGGCATGGTCTGTAGTTCCAGACTGAGTATGCGCAGCTCATCCATCACCCAAGACACGCATTCCGGCACCATGCCAAGGTCTTCGGCACACGCCAGCATATGCGTCGCCTGCGTGATGACAGGCAGCTTTCTCATAGCCTCACGATACCAAAACTGGTTGTTGCGACGGTAATAATAATCGTCATAAAGCCTGTTGAAGGCATTCCGGTCAGTCTCTCCGAGTGCCTTGTAAGCATATCCGAACTGTGCGGAAATGCGCGGATGGAACTTCTGCGGGTCCTTATGGTCGCGTACGAAAAGCACTCCGCTCACAAGCGAACACAGTCCGTCGCGCACCGATATGTCGTCCGCCGACCTGCTGTCCTCAAACGCCGCGTATATGAGACGCTGCGTGGCGTACTCCGGCTTAAGCCTGTAGACATCGCTGTGTGAATGGTCCAGATAAGTGTCGGCAACCTTTCCGGCACGCTCACCGAACACCTCAGCCACCACGTTCTCCGTTATGAACGGCTCGACAAAGAGCTGTTCGCGGAAGTGAAGACCGTATGCCTCTATCTCCTCACGCGTGAGTCCGAGTGCGGGAGAGAAGTGTCCGATGCGCGCATCCACCGCTCCGACAGGTATCTCCCATATGCGGAAGAAGCCGAGAACATGGTCTATGCGGTACGCATCGAAGAACACCGACATATGGCGCAGCCTCCTTATCCACCACATACAGCCGTCGTCAAGCATCCGCTGCCAGTTGTACGTAGGGAATTCCCAGTTCTGTCCTTTCTCCGAAAAGGCGTCGGGCGGTGCTCCCGCCTGCCCGTCGAGATTGAAATATTCAGGTTCCTGCCACACGTCGCAGCCGTTGCGGTTCACTCCGATAGGTATGTCACCCTTCAGCACGACGCCCTGCAGGACAGCATAATCGTGCACCTCACGCAACTGTGTGTACAATATGAACTGCACATAATAATAGAACGCGACACTCCGGAACATATCGTCCTGCGGATCGGAAAGTGCCTTCCGCTCGCTCTCGTCCCAACGGTTGTGCTCCTTCCACAGCCGGAACTCGGCGGTGCCGTAGCTGTCGCGCAGACTGCAATAGCGCGCATAAGGCACGAGCCAAGAGCCGTTCTCACTGAAGAAAACGGCAAACGCCGCGGAGGAAAGCACTTTCCCTCCCTCCTGTCTGTACAGGACGCGCAGATAATCGAACTTCGCCCTGCCCACACGCTCGTAGTCGATGGCTGGCAAGGCGTTGAGTTCCTCGCGCAGAACCTCATATTGCAGCCTGACCTTCCTGTCGGCTACAGGCGGCAGCCTTGACAGATCCACATACTGCGGATGCAGTGCGAAGACGCTTATACAGCTGTAAGGATAGGAGTCTCTCCACGTATGCGTGGTCGTGGTATCGTTCACCGGCAGTATCTGCAAGACTCTCTGACCTGTCCGCGCCACCCAGTCGACCATCTTTCTAAGGTCGCCGAAGTCGCCCACTCCGAAGCTTTTCTCCGACCGAAGCGAGAAAACCGGCACAAGCGTACCGGCAAGCCGGCGCGGAACGATGTCGAAATCGGCATTCCGCAGACAGTATGTCCTGACCTCTCCGGGACGGCACAGACATGCCCTGAACACCCTGTTGCCGCCTTTCTCCCACATGAACGCGCTGCCGTCAGCACCGTTTACCGCCACGAACTTGAACTCCAAAGCCTTTCCGGAGAACATTGCCGCGTCCAGATCAGCTATCCATTCGTTGACATTATGCTCCGTCATGGGCACTCCCTTCGCCACATCCCACATGCCGAGAGCGTCGTGACTGCCCGTGATGACCAGCCGTTCGCCCTCTCTCAGTTGCGGCGCGTGCACGACAAACCGCACCACCGAGCCATAAGACGCAGGCTTCACACTCTGCAAGCGTGCATGGTTGACGCATGCGGAGAAGGCTGATGAATAGAGCCATGAGGCGGCAGGCATGTCCATCCACATGTCGTTCATCTCATAAGAAGCCGCTCCCAGCACCGAGAACTCAAGGCGGTGAAGGTAAAGAATCCACTCTCTCCGCACCACGCGGCCTCCGCTTCCCACACTATAATAATATGATATCACGGGATGACTTTCCGAATGGAAGTTCTCGAGCGTGCAGCTCCAGTGCCTCCCGTCGCCCGTAGACATGCGATAGACACGCGGCTTGCAGTCACCGGCATCCGTTCCGGTGAATACGTTAAGCATCAGTTCCTCACCGGAAACGGTGTTGTATTCGATATTAAACTTCAGTTTCATACGGTTTTCGATTGTCCTGTTAACGTTATAAGCATACCGCCCCTCACCGGCTGCGACAAGCTTCCGGCTGCCGGGAACAGCCCGACAAGGCATATTTGCTTACGCAAACTTACACAAAAAATTCGAAAAAAAGAACATTTGAAGGAAAGTTTATGCATCCTGTCCAAGCATGAGCCGCACCGCCACATGTCACAGGCGGATGCACACCATCACACCCTCTGTCCCCACGCCTACAGAATAGCGGCTCTGCTCTCCGGTTATCAGGTCGCCGAGAAAATAGCCCGCCTCGGTGGCAAGTATGCCTATCGCCGCTCCGGCAAGCACATCGTCCCACTCATGGCGGTGCCGTCTCACACGGTCGACAGCCGTCACCGCCGCCACTCCGTAGCCCGCCACGCTTATCCACGGCGACACCTTTCCATACTCCTTATGCAGGATTGTGGCACCGGCAAAGGCGAACGAGGTGTGTCCCGAAGGGAAAGCGTCGTCTCCGGTACCGTCAGGCCGGTTGTCCTTTATGGCTGCCTTCAGTCCCCATGTGACGCCTACGGTGATGGCACACGATGTCGCCGTGTTGACCAACAGCCTCTTCCATGAGCTTGCGCCCTCCACTCCCGACGCCTTCAGAGCGTATACCGACGCTATGGGAACAAAGCGCAGATAGTCGTCTATGCCGTCTCCGTGATAGCTCTTATGCTGCGCACACGACGGAAGGGCGCACATAACAAAAAGAAGAACAACAAGTTTTCTCATACCATAATAATAATATCCAAATGTCATAATAAAAATATCCCGACCCATCCTGCGCAGGAACGCATGGCATGACAGCCGCAAGCGTGGAATGACCACAGGCACTCTGCGCGCAAGGACAAACAAAAAAGGGAATGCGCCACTGCCGGCATACATTCCCATATCTGATTCGTTCTATATCTTTTTAGCCAAGACCGGTGTCACGGATTAAGAGTATCTGAGTATCTGTCCGGCACGTATGCGCATAGTCTTGCGTATTCTGTTGAGCTTGCATATCTCGTCCACAGTGATGCCATACTTCCTGGCGATGCTCTCCAGCGTCTCTCCCGACGCCACCTTATGATAAAGCACCTTGCCGCCGAACTCAGAGTCAGCCTCGCTGCTGTCTATTCCCTTCACCAGATCAGGCGTATATCCGCCGTTGCCTATCTTGCCGCGGAGGCGCGTAGCCTCACGTGACTCCTCTTCATAAGTGTCCTTGTTGTAGACATAATAGTCGCCCGTGACATCCTGCTCGCGGAAGTCGAACATGAGAGCCGGATTGAGTGCCACTCCGCAGAGGCGTGTCTCGAAGTGCAGGTGCGACCCTGTGCTACGTCCGGTGTTGCCACCCAGACCTATCGCCTCGCCCGCACGCACCATCTGGTTTTCCTTCACAAGATTCTTCGACATATGCGCGTAGGTGGTCTCCAGACCGTTGTTGTGGCGTATGACGACGTAATTGCCGTATCCCCTGCGCTCATAGCTCACCACACGCACCTTGCCGCTGAACGCCGCGCGGATGGTGTCGCCTATGTAAACCTTGATGTCCAGTCCTTTGTGATTCCTGCCCCAACGCCATCCGAAGTTGCTTGTCACCACACGGCTCGGTGTCGGCATGCAGAAGTTGCGCAGGTCTATGCGGTAGCGGTCGGGCATTTCGGTGGCACGGTGTGCGTAAGAGTTGTCCCAGTCGTCGTAGAGTCTGGCTGCCGGCGACTCCATTTCCTCTCTAGCAGCGATGTTCTTCAACATGATGGTGTCCACCGTCTTCATCTTCCTGTCGATGGGAGCCTGCCTTGCCAAGAGGTCCTGTCCCGATGCCTGCGTTGCCGAAAAAGCCAACAATGCGCCTATAAATAATGTCCTAACAAGTCTTTTCAAAATCTTATTTTTTTAGGTGTCCAATATCAATAGGGAACAAACGGATTATTCCTTCAAAAGGTGTATAATGGACAAAAAGTATCACATAAAACTTAAAAACACCGCAAAGATACTCGTTTTTTCTCATAACCGGTGTCTGTTTAACAGATTTTATCTATTTTTTAGCAAATGTGCTATTAATCAGACAATTATTATCAACACCTCTGTATAGACACGCACGCATGCGCGTATGGCGCGTGAGACCGCGCAGGGACGCCCTGACGTCAGCTTATCGCTCCCCAGTTGACGTTGCTGTCGCGCAGCTGCGCCAGTCTTTGCCACAGCATTCCGAACTCCGGACTCTCGCATTTCGGGTCGGCGTCTATTATCTTCTGCGCCTCGTCACGTGCCAGCTGGACGAGCTGACCGTCGCGTGCGATGTCCGCAATCTTCAGGTCGAATGCCACACCGCTCTGCTGCGTGCCCTCCAGATCGCCCGGACCGCGCAGTTTGAGGTCAGCCTCGGCTATGCGGAACCCGTCGTTTGTCTGGCACATGATGTCGATGCGCTTGCGCGTCTCGGCAGACAGCTTGTATCCGGTGACGAGGATGCAGTAACTCTGATCGGCTCCGCGCCCCACCCTTCCACGCAACTGATGGAGCTGCGAAAGCCCGAACCGCTGCGCGTCGAGTATCACCATGACCGACGCGTTGGGCACGTTCACGCCCACCTCAATGACGGTAGTGGCGACGAGAATCTGCGTCTCACCGCTCACAAACTTACGCATCTCGGCGTCCTTCTCGGCAGGTTTCATGCGTCCGTGCACCTTACTGAGCCTGCATTCGGGGAATATCTCGCACAGGGCGGTATATCCTTCCTCGAGGTTTTTGAGGTCGCTCTTCTCGCTCTCGCTTATTACGGGGAACACGAAGTAAACCTGCCGTCCCGCCTTTATCTGCTTGCGGATGCCGTCGTAAAGGCTCACGGTCTGGCTGTCATACTTGTGCATGGTGCGCACAGGCTTGCGTCCGGGCGGCAGTTCGTCGATGACGCTCACGTCGAGATCGCCGTATATGGTCATGGCGAGGGTACGCGGGATGGGCGTGGCGGTCATCACGAGAATGTGTGGAGGATTGTCGCTCTTGCTCCAAAGGCGTGCGCGCTGCGCCACACCGAACCGGTGCTGCTCGTCGATGACGGCGAGTCCGAGGCAGGAGAAGCGCACGGTGTCCTCCACCACGGCGTGAGTGCCTACGAGGATATTCACCTTTCCGGCAAGGAGGTCGTCGAGCACCATGCGGCGCCGGCGTCCCTTGACGGTGCCGGTGAGCAGCTCCACCCTCACGTCCATGTCGCCGAGGAAGTTGCGTATAGTGTCGAAATGCTGCTCTGCCAGTATCTCCGTGGGAGCCATGATGCACGCCTGATAACCGTTGCCCACGGCTATGAGCATCGCCATGAGCGCCACGAGCGTCTTGCCCGAGCCCACGTCGCCCTGCAGCAGGCGGTTCATCTGCTCGCCGGAACGCATGTCGTCGTGTATCTCATGCATCACCCTCTTCTGCGCTCCGGTAAGCGGGAATGGCAGACGGTCGTGGAAGAACGTGTGCAGCAGGTCGCCGGCGCGCCTCAGCACATAGCCCCTGTAGTGGCGGCGGCGGTCGCTCACGTAGCGCACGATGTTGAGCTGGACATAAAAGAGCTCCTCAAACTTGAGCCGCTGTCGTGCCCGCTGCATCTCCTCGGTGTTGCGCGGATAGTGTATGGCGCGCATAGCCGTGTCGCGCGACATGAGATGGAGCGGACCGGTGATGAACGGAGGGAGCGTCTCCTGAAGCGGACGCGGTATGCGGGTGAGCAGGGTCCTTATGGTCTTCTCCACCGCATGCGAGTTCATTCCGTTCTTCTTCATGCGCTCGGTGGTGGAATAATAGGGCTGTAGTCCCATCTGCGAGAGGTTCAGGTCTGAAGCCTTGTCGATGTCGGGATGGGCGAACTGGTATCGTCCGTTGAACACGGTGGGGCGTCCGAAGACTACGTATTCCTCGTTTATCTTGTACTGCTGATAGATATATTGTCCGCCTCTGAACCACACAATGTCCACCATCCCGGTGCCGTCGGTGAAGTGTGCCACGATGCGCTTCTGCCTCACTCCCGTGGCAAACTCCTCAAAACTGACTATGCGCCCCATTATCTGCACGAAGGGCATGTCGCCCGTCAGCTCGCGTATGCTGTACACACGGCTGCGGTCGATGTACTTGTAGGGGAAGTACTCAAGCAGCTGCCCCCACGTCGTGATGTTCAGATCCTTTGCCAGAATGTCCCTTCTTCTCGGACCGACACCCGGCAGATACTTTATGTCCTGGTCGAAAACTTCGCTCACGGGCAGACTTTTAATAATGACTCGGCTATGATAAGGTCGGACGGAGTGGTGATTTTGATGTTCTCACGGTTGCCGTCCACCATCGCCACACCGTGTCCGGACGCCTCTATGACAGACGCGTCGTCGGTGAACGACGGAGAGTAAGGACGGTCGAAGGCACGGCGTGCGAGGGCTATGTCGAACACCTGCGGTGTCTGCACCACACGGTAGGAGTCGCGCCGCACGTTGTGTCCGCCGCCGTCAGCACCGACAAGGCGCAGCGTGTCGGTGACGGGCACGACGGGAATGGCTGCCCCATGCTCACGCGCGGCGGCATAGCAGCGGTGTATCACCTCCTCCGACACGAACGGGCGCACACCATCGTGTATGCCCACAAGCCCGTCGGCGTCAGCCGGTATGGCAAGAAGTCCGTTGCGAGACGACGCGAAGCGGGTGTCACCCCCGGCTGTTACAGTGTGCTCCACATCGAACGAATGGTGACGGCAGAGGCTGTCCCAATAGTCGTGCTGGCTCTCGGGAAGCACAAGGATGATGCCCGCCCGAGGCATCGCTCCGGCAAAATGGCTTATGGTGCGCATAAGCACCGGCACGCCGCCGAGCGGGAGAAACTGTTTGGGCACGTCGCTGCCCATGCGCAGACCCTTTCCGCCTGCCACTATTATGACGTAATCCATCGCTTCAGTTTTTTTACAGCCAAGATGTTAAAACCATTCATCTGCCTGACAGCAGGACAGTCCATGCCGTGCCGTCAGGCGTAAAGTGCGGACATTTACCGCCAGAAGAAGCCCATGCCTTCAGCCACCTCGCGCGACTTCTCCGCGCCTTCCAGCATCTCCAGAAGCCTGTAGGCGTAGGGCAGCGTTGCTGCAGGTCCCTTGCCGGTGACGATGTTTCCGTCCACGGTTACAAGCTCAGAGGTGTACTCCGCGCCCTCAAGATACTTGTCGAACCCTGGATAGCATGTGGCGCGGCGGGCTTTGAGCAGACCCATGCGTCCGAGAACCATGGGCGCGGCACATATCGCTCCGATGAGCTTTCCGGCACTGTTGTGGGCTGCAAGCACAGTGTGCAGACCCTCATGCATGTCGAGCGTAGCCGAGCCGGGCATTCCGCCGGGAAGCATAAGCAGGTCGGCGTCGGAAAAATCAGCGTCCTCAAACAGCATGTCAGCCTTTACCGTGACACCGTGGGAAGTGCTTACCATCTCAGAGCCTGTGACGCTCACCGTCTTCACATCCACTCCTCCGCGACGCATAACGTCCACCGGACCCATGCCTTCGACCTCCTCGAAGCCGTCGGCAAGAAACTCATATACTTTTGCCATTGTCTCTTTTATTGGTTATGTTCAATTGCAAACTTACACATTTTTTTTGAAATTACGGTATGGCGGATATTTAAAAGAAACAAAATAAGACCACGGCTGACATTACGGACTGCATGTAATAAGCACCCGGGCGGCGCAAACAACCGCATCGCTATAACTCAAACGGAGCCGCCCATTGAAAAGATTATGACACTATACGGATGACGACTGTAGGCTGGCGTGTGATAAAAACAGTATTCCGAAGGATTGCCGGGTACGCCATATAATAACAAACGCCACACACTGAAGGGACATGCATAACCGCGCAATGTGTCTACTGTCGCGGAATATTCGAACAACGACATCCTCACGAGAACCGTTTATTTGCAGGCGGAAAGCTGTCAGGCGGCAAATACGCGGATTTTCGGCATTTCAGATAATATGCTGTGACACAGCCGATTGCGTAAAACGACATGGAAACAATCATTTTACGGAGCCGCGAAACGGGCTTTATCGCAACGCGAAAGAGGCTTTTCCGCATCACGGAAAAGGCTTTACGGCAGTGCACAAGAGCCTTTCTGACACGGAGAAAAAGTCAATGGGGAAGAACGGGAGAGCCGGAATGGGAGAAAAGTACCAACCGTATGACATAAAAGAACAGCGGAAACGGTGGCACGGCATGCCCGGACGGCTGATGCGTAGAGTGCTGGGGCGGCACCTCGCTCACAGATTGCAAAAAGCCGGTGTAAAGATTTTTTACTGCCCTGTCTTACGGATGTGCGGAGCGGCGGAAGGTGCAGGGAGACGCCGGTGATGCCGGCTCATCTGCCGTCGAGGGCGAAGAAACGCCACAGCGGAGCCGCCATGAGCGACTGCATGAACTCGCCACGGCAGAGCATGTCGTATACGCGGCTGCGCTCCATACAGTATACCTCGACGTCCTCTGTCGCGTCGAGATGCTGCGTATCGGTCTTCGTGACTCCCCGCGCCACAAAACAACGGGTGATGTTGGTGTTTGTCGAGGCATTGGCAGAGAGCTGCATGAGCTCGTGCCACTCTCCTCCGGTATATCCGGTTTCCTCGAACAGCTCGCGGCGCGCGGACTCCTCGGGCGTCTCACCCTTCTCGCACACACCGGCACACAGCTCGAACGACGTGCGCCCGAGTCCGTGGCGATACTGTCTCACGAGCACGAAGCGGTCGTCGGGGGTGATGGCTATGACGTTGACCCAGTCGGGATACTCAAGCACATAATACTCGTCGTTCACTCTGCCGTCGGGCAGTCTCACCTTGTCGCGGCGTGCCGTGAGCCATGGTCTGCGGATGATGTACTCGCTGTGGAGCACGTCCCATTTCATGTCTTTCATATTGTGATGTGTCTGTTTTTTGTATACTTATATGCCGCATGTGCCCGCATACAGTCAGGCGAGTGCCTTCTGATGTCACTGCGGGGGCGCGACCGGCAGGGCGTTCCTGCTCAACTGCGCTTTCTGAGACAGCGTATCGCGCTGTCTGCCAGGACGAACAGCAATGTGACAAGAAGCGACTCGACGGCGTTGACAAGCAGATTGAGGTCTTTCCATTCCTCGTAAGGCACTATCCGGCGTACCGCTCCGTTGACCGCCATGACAAGAATGAATACGATAAAATAGCGCGCCAGACGACGCTTTAAGGCAGGTTTCATTTGCATAAAAAAGATTATCTTACAGCATAAGACAATGTTATTATACTGCGGATGACACATTGCGGCTCAGCGCGACGGACGCCGCGGAAGGCTCTCTGCGGACCGACGGCATGGCAGGACGAAGGAGTCAGTCGAGTTCAACGTGGCTCACGCTCACCTTCTCGTGCAGGAATATCTGCGCGTTTTCCCTGAACTTGTCCTCGCTCTCGGTGGTGAAGTAGCGGCAGGTTCCGCCCTGCGTTATGTTCGCGGCGATGTCGCGGTGACGCTCCAGATAGTTGCTGAGACTCTCCGCCACATAATGTCCCTGCGGCACGATGCGCACACCGTCGGGCACATTCTTCACTATGCTGTTCATAAGGAGCGGATAGTGGGTGCAGCCGAGCACGATGGTGTCGATGAGAGGGTCGGTACGCATGAGCTGGTCGATGCGTTTCTTCACGAAATAGTCGGCTCCGGGACTGTCCGCCTCGTTTGCCTCCACGATGGCAGCCCACAACGGACATGCCACACCGGACACTGTGATGTCGGGGAACAGCTTGCCTATCTCGAGCGAATAGCTCCTGCTCCGCACGGTGCCTTCGGTGGCGAGGATGCCCACATGACGGCTTCGCGTGAGGCTTCCGATGTTCTCCGCCGTCGGACGGATGATGCCGAGCACGCGCCGTTTTGGGTCAAGCTCAGGCAGATCGCGCTGCTGTATGGTGCGCAAAGCCTTTGCCGAGGCGGTGTTGCAGCCGAGTATCACAAGATGGCATCCCATGGAGAAGAGCTTTATCACCGCCTGACGGGTGAACTGATAAACCACTTCGAACGAGCGCGAACCGTAAGGCGCGCGCGCATTGTCGCCCAGATACATGTAGTCGTATGCCGGAAGGAGCTGGCGGATGCCATGGAGTACGGTGAGCCCTCCGTACCCTGAGTCGAACACCCCGATGGGTCCCGGGGCTGATGGAAAGATGTTTTCGTGCCGCATCATCAGTGTATGTTCAGTGCCGTTCTGAGCAAAGGAGCGATGTTCTCGCCGCAAGTGGCGTCGAGATAAGGGCATGCGTCTCCGTCGGTATTGAGCACAAAGGCATACCCGCGCTCACGTCCTATGCGACGCACTGCCTCGAATATCCTCTCACGCAGGGGTGCGTAAGCGTCCTTGCGTGCCTCGTCAAGCAGCCGGACAGCCTCTTTCTTGAAAGCGACGTTCTTTTCCATTATCTCCTGAAGCTCCGTCTGACGCTTGGACAGAATGGAAGGTATCAGGTCGCGCTGCGTCTCGAGAAACTCCTCATACTTGGCGTTGAACTCGTCCTCGGCACGTTTCATCTCCTCGTCGTACTTGGCACGCAGGTCGGCGAGGTTTTTCTGAGCCACCGCATACTCCGGCATGGCAGTGAAAACTGAGTCAAGACTGAAATAGCCATACCTCAGTGACTGTGCCCGGGAAGTGCATACCATGACTGAAAACATTAACAGAAAGAACAGCTTTTTCATAATATTCAGAAAAGATAAAAACTGTGCCATGACAATGATGGCACAGTATGGTTGGTTGTTGATTATGTGTTGCTTACTTCATCTTGTTAAGCTCTGCCTTCACCTCTGCGGTAACGTCCTTGCTGAGCGTGTCGCTTACATAAGGTATTCCGGCTGAGAGGTCCATGATGTAGACGTAACCGCCAGCCTTGCCGACAGCCTTTATGGCATCGAGAAGCTTTGTGGTGATGGGCTGCATCTTCTCCTGCTGTGCCTTCTGGAATGCCTCCGAGTTGTCCTGATAAGCCTGCTGGATCTTCTGCTGAAGGGTCATGAGCTCTGTCTCTGTCTCCTTCTGCTTTGTCTCATTCATGGTAGACTTGTTCTTGTCGTACTCGGCAGCCTTGCGCTGCAGTTCGTCCTGCATGGCTTTGAGGTCGTTCTCATACTGCTTTGCAGTTGCCTCGAGCTCACCGCGCACCTTTATCAGCTCGGGCATGGACGACATTATCTCCTGCGTGTTAAGGTGACCGAACTTCGGTGTCTGTGCGAATGCTGCCAGCGGGGCAAACATGATCAACATTAAAATAAGCTTTTTCATTTTCTTTTTTTGTTTATTGTGTTATTTGTTCTGTTTGTTTATACTTGACTGTGCGGTGTCTGCCGCATTGCGCGTCAGTTGGAGTAGCCCAGTTTCTCGAGCACCTCGTTGCTGATGTCTATCTTCGGCGAGCCGAAGATGATGCCCGTGTCGCTGGCACGGTCGAGCACGAGCGAATAGCCGCGCAGCTCGGATATCTCCTTCACGGCGTTGTATATCTCGTCCTGTATGGGGGTCATGAGGCTCTCGCGCTTCTTGAACAGATCTCCTTCGGGACCGAAATACTTGCGCTTAAGCTCACCCGCCTCCTTCTCCTTATTCATTATCGCCTCCTGACGTTCCTTCTTCTGCTCCTGCGAGAGGAACACTACCTCGTTCTGGTAGTTCTTATACATTGTGGACGCCTCGTTGCTTATGGCATCCACCTCCGCCTGCCACTTCTTCGAAACCTGGTTGAGCTGTTCGTTGGCACGTTCGTAGGCAGGGATGTTGTTCAGTATATATTCCATGTCGAGCAAGGCAAACTTCTGTGCCCCGGCGGTCATGGCTGTCATCGCCAATACGGCAATTATAAGTATCTTCTTCATAATATGTCCTCCTTGTTTTATTGTTAATGACATCTGCGTGATGTTCCGTCCGTCAGAATTCCTGTCCGAGAATGAAGTGGAAATTGCTTCCGCCCTTCACTCCGAACACCTTGTCGAAACCGTATGCCCAGTCGATACCCATCATGCCGACCATCGGAAGGAAGATGCGGACACCGATACCGGCAGAACGTTTCATGTCGAACGGATTGAACTTCTTGGTGTCGTTCCATGCGTTTCCTGCCTCAAGGAACGTCAGACCGTATATCGTTGTGTTGCCGAGCAGGAACGGATAGCGAAGCTCGAGAGTCATGCGGTCGTAGGCATATCCCTCATATCCGTAAGGCGTAAGCGAGCCGTTCTCGTATCCGCGCAGTCCTATCGTTTCCTCGGCATAGCCGGTGGAGTAGCCTGTCATACCGTCACCACCCATGTAGTAGGTCTCGAACGGTGACTTCTTGTACTTGTTGTAGCTGCCGAGCAAGCCGAACTCAACTCGCGTCATGAGCACGAAGCACTTGTTGCCGCCCGAAAGCGCGGTGAAGGTTCTTGCCTTCAGCTTCCACTTGTGATACTCTATCCAGCGGTATTTCTCCTGCTGCTCGCGGTCGAAATTGGGCGACTGGGAGTTTGTGGCGAGGTTTTTGTAGTCTTTGTTGTCCCACACCGACCATGGCGGAGTGAGCGACAGCGACAAGAGGAACTCCGAACCGCGCCTCGGGAAGAGCTGGCTGTCGGTGGAGACACGGCTGAGCGACACGGTGAAGTTGAGGTTGTTGGAGTTTCCGTTGGTAAGAAGGAAGTAGCTCCAGTTCTTCAGCATATAGCGCGTATAGGCGAGCTGCAGCGACAGAGTGAAGTAGTCGTCCGGCCAGCGGAGCTGCTTGCCCCATCCTATCGAGGCTCCGAAGAGCTGCACATACTTGTCCGGGTCGTAATAGTTCTCGTAGTTGTTGTATATGCTGCTGCCGTATCCGTACAGATAATTATAGTAGTTGTTGAAATAAGCGCTGTTGTAATAGTTGCTCGACACGTCTGTCTGCTTTGAGAAGAACACACCTACGTTGAACTGGATAGGTCTCTTTCCGCCGAACCAATTGGTGGAATAGTTCACGTTGTAAGACTGGTAGTAAGTACCGTTTGTCTGTGCTCCGAAGGAGAGAACCTCTCCGTCGCCTATCGGCATGATGCCCCGGTGCTCACGGTTCTTGTTGAAGAGGTTGCGCATGGAGAAGTTGGTGAGCTTCACTCCCACACGTCCTATCACACCGGTCTGTCCCCATCCGAGCGAGAACTCGACCTGGTCGTTGGTCTTCTGCTCCAGATTCCAGTTGATGTCAACGGTTCCGTCGTCCTCGTTAGGAACTGGTTCAGGATTTATTTTTTCCTCATTGAAATGTCCCATTGCCGCAATCTCACGCGCCGAACGCATCAGTGACTCCTTCGAGAAGAGGTCGCCCGGCTTCGTTCTTAGCTCGCGGCGCACCACGTTCTCATACAGACGGTCGTTTCCGTTGATACGTACGCGGCTCACACGAGCCTGCGGTCCTTCTATGATACGCATCTCAAGGTCGATTGAATCGCCGTCGATATTGATTTCGGCAGGAGTGAGCTGATAGAAGATATAGCCGTTGTTCCAGTACAGGTTGCCCACTGCGTCATCGTCTTCATTAAGCCGCTTGTTCATAAGCTTCTGATTATAGACGTCGCCTTTCTTCATACCGAGCACCTTGGCAAGCAGGTCTGAAGGATAGACGGTGTTTCCCACCCACGTGATATCGCGCAGATAGTACTTCTGTCCTTCCTCTACCTTTACATAAACATTGACATGCCGGTCGTCGACATTCCATACACTGTCCTTCAGTATCACCGCATCGCGGTATCCGTTCTCGTTGTACTTTTCGATGAGACGCTGCTTGTCAGCCTTCCATCGTTCCGGAGTGAACTTCTTTGACTTAAGGAATGTGGACAGCTTTCCTGCCTCGTGGGTTTTCGAGAAAGCTCCTTTGCGGAACAGTCCGCCTTTTATCTTGCTGTCGGAGAAGGCTTTGTTGCCGTCAATAATGATGCTCCTTACCTTCATCTTCTGCTTTTTGTCTATTATGACATCAAGTATCACCTGATTCTTGTTTGTCACATCCGGACGCTCGATGATGTTTATCTCAGCGTTCTTGAAGCCTTTCTCGTCGAAGTAACCCTTTGCTATGAGCTTGGCACGGTCAAGGGTGTTAGGCGTCACCTGAAGTCCCTTGAGCAGTCCGAGCTTCTCTTCCATGTCGGAACGCTCCGACTTCTTGATGCCTATATAGTTCACCTCAGACACCCGGGGGTTGGCACGCAGCCTGATGTTAAGGTACGCCTTGTCGGCGACAAGCGAGTCGACAACAATCGAAACATCAGAGAAAAGCCTGTAATTCCAGTATTTCTTGACAGCCTCGGTGAGTTCGTTGCCCGGCAGGGAGATAGTCTGTCCGACTGAAAGACCGGATATTCCGGTGAGCATATAGTCCTCGTAACCGTCAACTCCAGACACCGTTATTCCGCCGATGGTAACAGTCCGCGGTGTGCCGGCATAGGAAATGTCGGGATAAACTATCTTGTCCTGTGCGCTGGCACATACGCTCCAGACGAGCGTTGCCACGGCAATCAACAGCTTTCTTACATTCATAGTCGCTTAATATAATCTTTCATCAAGAGCAGGAACAGTGCTTTCCCTATTCCGTTTCACCGGGATATGTCCGCCGTTCCACGTTTATTATCATTCAGTTTTTATATTTCATTATACACAACAAGCCTGCATGCCTTCATGCCTGCCTGTCTTCCGCCGTCAGCGGCAGTCACCGTCCTCCACCTGCTCGCCTGTCTTTCCGAACCTGCGCTGGCGTCCCTGATAGCTTATTATAGCCTTGTGAAGGTCGTCCTCGCTGAAATCGGGCCAGTAGGTGTCGCAGAAGTACAGCTCGCTGTAGGCTATCTGCCACAGCAGATAATTGCTCACTCTCACCTCGCCTCCGGTTCTTATGAGCAGGTCGGGGTCCGGCATGAAAGAGGTGACAAGGTTCTCGGACACCATATCCTCGTCAATGTCGTCGGGCGAAAGAGCCTTTTCCGCCACACGCTCGGCAATGTTTCTTACAGCGCGTGTTATCTCCCAGCGTGCCGAATAGCTCAGAGCCACGACCATGGTCATCGCCGTATTGCCCGCCGTATGCTCTTCCGTCTCTGCCAGCTTGCGCCTTACCTCCTCCGGCAAGCGTCCTATATCACCGATGACACGGAACCTCACGTTGTTCTTCATGAATATCTCGTCCTCGAGTGATGACAGTACAAGCCCCATGAGAGCAGCCACCTCACCGGCAGGTCTGTTCCAGTTCTCTGTGGAGAAGGTGTAGAGCGTGAGATACCTGACGCCCAGACGCGTACACTCCGAGGTGATTCTTCTTACAGTGTCGACACCAGCCTGATGTCCGAAACTGCGCGGTTTGCCGCGTTCGGCAGCCCATCTGCCATTGCCGTCCATAATGATTGCAATGTGCCGGGGAACATTGTTTCTGTCTAAAACGTCAAGCATATAAACCAGATATTTTATTGTTAGCAATAGAGTACGCCACAGTGTGTCAGCCGTTCGTCATTCATCGTCGTTATGACAAGTGCGGCACTTTGGCATGAAACTGTATGTGAGCGTTATCTGCAATGCCGAGTAGCAGTCGGTGTTCTTGAACGGTCCGGTGCTCTTTATGCCGTAGGGGTCCTTCACACCGTCAAGTTCGTCGCTCAGCGAGAAGTGCATCGCCCATTCCAGACCGAGGTTCAGCCTTTCTCCTATTTTATATTTCACACCCACACCTAAAGGTATATTGCCCGTAAAGACATTCTTTCCGCCTCCCGAGGCGTAGGTGGCACCGATGCCTCCGAAGACAAACGGTGTTATTCTTTTTGCCCCGCGATAATCCTGTCCGGTGCCGTATGGCCAGAAGTTGTATTCGTACACCAGACTCAGATCTGCGAGTGTATTGCTGAAATCATATTGGTTCTCCCTGTAGTCGGGGTAATATGTCTGCACATCTTTGGACGAACCCTTCAGCTTGCCGTAGCTTCCGGTGAGCTTCAGACCCATATACGGATTGAATATACGGCGCAGCACGAGCGACGCCATCGGCTGCATGTTCTTAAGGATACTGCCGTTAAAGTCGCCTTCATAAGACATCATGCCCACTCCCGCACCTATTTCCATGCGATACTGGTCGTCGGTCTGTGCACCGGCAAAGACCGAGCAGGCTGTCAGGATGATCGTTATGAAGGCCTTTCTCATTTCATATCATTCGATGAACATGTTCTCTTCCTTTATCCAACCGAGTCTGTTGGTGCGTCCGCGCCACACCTGTCCGCTTCCTCCGCAGACCAGCCAGATGTAACTGTTCTTATCTACGGTGATGGCAAAAGAGCCGGGTGACACCTTTATTCCGCCCGGAACAGTCACCACGGAGTCCTTGCGCCACGTTATGCCGCCGTCCGCGCTGCGGTAGAACTGGTCGAACGCACTGTGCTGCGCGCCTCCGAGGCTTTCTCCGCCCACTGCAAGTATGCAGTTGTCATAGCCCACTGTCTGTATGTTATTAAGGCGCGGAGCCTTGTACTTGTTGTCTGAAGAGATGTCATAGTAAGTCCACGGCTGGTTCTCGCTGTAGTCCGCGCCCTCGTCAACCTTACCCCATACCATGGAAACCGTGTCGTCCGGGTGCGACGCAACACTGCGGTTGCCCACAAGAACCACCCTGTCAGTAGACTTGTTTGTGGGCATCGGCGAGCACACATAGGTGATGTCCGTATCAGGAAGGAGGTCATCCGTGGCGTCAGTCAGGGCAAGTGTCCATGTGGCACCGTCGTCCTCCGACTCCACGAGACGTCCGTCCGTGTCGTAGGCATACAGTCTGAAGCGGCTTGCCGCTACCAGTTGTCTGAGCTGAGTGCGTGCCGCAACAACCCAGGCATTGCCGTCTGAGGTCTTGAACAACGCTCCGTTGTCATAGACATACGCGCATCCGTTGCTTGTAACAACGCTCCTGTAAGCGTCAGCAGACAGCTCCGCGCCTATTTTTGACGTGATGTCTGTCCATGCCGCGCCGTCTTCCGAGGCATATACGAGAGTGTTGCTGCCATTACTGCCAAGCACCAGCAGGCGTCCGTCAAGAGCCACAGCCCTCATGCCTACGAGTCCGGCAAGGGCATTGTCGATGGTCATTTTCTTCCACACGAAATCCTCCGCGTTCTCCTTGTGCACGTTCACTCTCACCGTGTATTTCCTGTATGCGACTCCCGAATTGCTGTATACGTAGAACTCGCGCGGCACTGAGAAGTCAGTAGAGTCGGTGCTGTTGAAGTATTTCAGCGAGTCGCTTGTCATGCTCTTTATTCCCACATATCCCGCGTTCTTTGAGCCTATGGAGCACAACACCTTCTTTGCGTCGACGCCCAAAGGCAGAGAATCGGGATTGTATATCTCACATTTGACCTGGTCTATATAGAATTTGTGACCGCTGTAATCCACGGATTTCCTATAAGTACTGTCTTTCCCTTGTGATGATTTGGTGTGAAAAACCTGATTGAGTTTTCCCAATGTGAACGATGTTATCGCGGTATCGTCCGAATAGACGAAGTCGCTGTCGTCGTTAAGACATGATGCCAGCGACAGTATTCCGCAGACAACAACCATCAAAGGTATCAGTTTTATTTTCATTTTTACACTCGAACTACTTTTAATTTTTAGCTGCAAATTTAATCAGAATTCTGCAAATAGAACCTATTTTTAATGCTTTATTGTGTTATTTAGCTGTTAAAGCCATGTTTTTTAAGTTTGTTTAGTGATTAGCCTGTGCCCCTGTGATTTTTTTAGCATTTGGCGGAAGCGTGGCGTCAAAGCGCGTTCCGGAAGCATATAATATATAATAAGGTGTGGTTCATCGTCACATGCGACAAAAGAAAAAGGCGGCTCCCGATGTGGGAGCCGCCTCCGTTTATGTGTTCAAGAAAAATTCTTAGAGTTTCGGACCTGCAGCTACGAGAGCCTTGCCAGCCTCATTGCCTTCGTACTTGGCGAAGTTCTTGATGAAGCGTGCAGCCAGATCCTTTGCTTTCTCTTCCCACTTGCAAGCGCAGTCGTATGTGTCGCGCGGGTCGAGAATCTTCGAGTCAACGCCCGGGAGCTCTGTCGGAACCTCGAAGTTGAACATAGGTATGGTCTTCGTAGGTGCTGTGTTGATAGAGCCGTTGAGGATTGCGTCGATGATGCCACGTGTATCCTTGATAGAGATACGCTTGCCTGTGCCGTTCCATCCTGTGTTTACGAGGTAAGCCTTGGCACCGCTCTTCTCCATTTTCTTAACCAGTTCCTCAGCATACTTTGTAGGATGCAGCTCGAGGAATGCCTGACCGAAGCAAGCCGAGAATGTCGGAGTAGGCTCTGTGATGCCGCGCTCTGTACCGGCGAGCTTTGCCGTGAAGCCTGACAGGAAGTAGTACTTTGTCTGCTCCGGAGTAAGTATTGATACAGGAGGCAGCACGCCGAATGCGTCGGCAGAGAGGAAGATGACCTGCTTTGCAGCCGGAGCGTGGCTTACAGGACGCACGATGTTGTCGATGTGATAGATAGGATAAGACACGCGGGTGTTCTCTGTGGTGCTCTTGTCTGTGAAGTCTATCTTGCCGTTAGCGTCCACTGTGACGTTCTCGAGCAGTGCGTCGCGGCGGATAGCGTTGTAGATGTCCGGCTCGCTTTCCTTGTCCAGGTTGATTACCTTAGCGTAGCAGCCACCCTCGAAGTTGAACACTCCGTTGTCGTCCCAGCCGTGCTCGTCGTCACCGATGAGCAGACGCTTCGGGTCGGTAGACAGAGTTGTCTTGCCCGTACCGGACAGACCGAAGAAGATGGCGGTGTTCTCACCGTTCTTGTCGCAGTTTGCAGAGCAGTGCATAGATGCGATGCCCTTCAGCGGCAGGAAGTAGTTCATCATTGAGAACATACCCTTCTTCATCTCACCACCGTACCATGTGTTGATGATAACCTGCTCTTTTGATGTCACGTTGAATACAACAGCTGTCTCTGAGTTGAAGCCGAGCTCTTTCCAGTTCTCAACCTTTGCCTTTGAAGCGTTGTATACGATGAAGTCCGGCTCGAACTCCTCGAGTTCCTCTTCTGTCGGACGGATGAACATGTTCTTCACGAAGTGAGCCTGCCATGCCACCTCCATGATGAAGCGTACAGCCATGCGTGTGTCCTTGTTGGCACCGCAGAAACCGTCTATTACGTACAGTTTCTTGTTGGAAAGCTCTTTCTTTGCTATTTCCTTAACGGCAGCCCATGCCTCCTGAGAAGCCGGCTTGTTGTCGTTCTTATATTCGTCTGATGTCCACCAAACCGTGTCCTTGGAGTTCTCATCCATAACGATGAACTTGTCCTTAGGAGAACGGCCCGTGTAGATACCTGTCATTACGTTTACTGCTCCGAGCTCAGTCACCTGACCCTTGTCGTAACCTGTGAGGTCGCTTTTTGTCTCCTCTTCGAAGAGAACTTCGTAAGAAGGGTTGTGGAGGACCTCAGTTGTACCTGTGATTCCGTACTTCTCTAAAACTGACTTATCAAATTTTGCCATTTCAATAAATATTTAGATGTGAATAAATCTTCTGTTCCGTTCTTGTCAAGAAAGCCTTGCTCCTGCAAAACCGAGGCAAAGTTATGAAAAAAGAAATAAAACAACAAACTTAATTATCACAAAAAAGGGCACTATAAATCTTTTTATGTTAAAGAACAAAAAAATTTTACCGGCATTGTCTTAATTGCAATTTGGAGTTGGCAAACTACAAAAGTTTTTCCCTAAATTTGCACGCCGGAACCGTCTGTGCGGCATCATCTGCCTGTCAACACGGAGCCACAGGCGGCGCATATACGCCTCATCCTCCGCAAGATGGAGGCTGCGCGCTGCCGTCAGACAATAAAAAACAAACTTAAACATCATGAAAATAACAGACTTCAGTCGGACAAACTCCATCATCAACCAGTATATGTCCGAGATGCGCGACAAGGATTACCAGCACAACCGGCTGCTTTTCCGAAACAACATCATGCGCATAGGCGAGCTCGAGGCATACGAGATAAGCAAGACGCTGAGCTATGAGGAGCGCGAGGTGCGCACACCGCTGGGCACCGCAATGGTAAGCGTTCCGGCAGACAAGGTGGTGCTTGCCACCATCTTCAGGGCGGGACTGCCGTTCCACAGCGGGTTCCTCAACATCTTCGACCATGCAGGCAACGCCTTCGTGAGCGCATACCGGGAGTACACCGACCGCTCACACACCGACGTGAGCATACACGTGGAGTATCTCGCAACGCCCGACATAGACGGCAAGACGCTCATCATAGCCGACCCGATGCTTGCCACCGGAGGCTCGATGGAGCTTGCCTACAAGGCTCTGCTCACGAAAGGCACGCCCAAGAACGTGCATGTGGCATGCGTGATAGCCGCGCCGGAGGGCATCGACCACATCAGGAAGACGTTCCCCGACGACCGCACCACGATATGGTGCGCGGCAATCGACCCGGGGCTTAACGAGCACAAATACATCGTACCTGGCTTCGGCGACGCGGGCGACCTGTGCTACGGCGAGAAAATATGATGCCCGGAAACAGGCGGAAGAGCACAGCGCGTCTGTCAAAAAAAACTACAGTCATTCGTCCTCACAGGCAGCCTGCACGCTGACGGGACGGACGGCGGGCGCAAATACGGAGAAAATGGCGTCGCCAGCAACTCTCTGACAGTCAGCCGCTTTGCGGATATAAGGATACGGAACAGCCTCTCATACGGTACGGAACACACCGTTTCGCACCGCAGGAGAGGCTTTTTCATGCTCCGGAAAAGCACGTTCCGCGTCACGGAAAAGCCCGTATCGGCACACGGAACGGCACATATGGCAGCCGGAAGGCACGCTGACGGCTCCCCCGACACCCCGAAGAAGCCACTCCGGCATGCCCTACGCGCACAGAACGAGGGCGTGAGCCGCACCGCATTTGTCAAAATATATTACCGTCACACCGCCCCTCCCCTTCCCCGGATTTTCTCTCCGCGCGCGCCCATTCTTTAGCGGCAAATATTTGGAGGTTATTCTAATTATGCGTATATTTGCACTATATAGTATTCGGCACGGCATTGCCAAAGACGGGAAAACATGTAAGTTCCTCTCTGACGCAGTAACGGTCTTCCACTATATTTGTTTTTTAAAACAACAAGAATGGCGTCAGATAAACTAAGATTTGCTATATTCGGAAACACTTTTCAGAGCAAGAAGTCGGCATCAATACACAAAGTCATCTCGCATCTGGAACGTCACGGCGCGCGCATACTCATCGACCGCCCGTTCTGCGACTTCCTCATGCGCTACGGACAGATGCCCTCCGCATCGCCCGAGGTGTTCGACGACGACCGCTTTGAAGCCGACTTCGCCATATCGATGGGCGGCGACGGCACGTTCCTGAAGACGGCGGTGAGGGTAGGAATGAAGAACATCCCCATCCTGGGCGTCAACACCGGCAGGCTGGGATTCCTCGCCGACGTCATGCCCGACGAGTTCGGCACGGCCCTGAATGCCATCTACGACGGTCTGTACACCACAGAGAGCCACACCGCCCTCATGGTAAGCACGGGCACGAGACAACTCCGCAACGAGCCGTTCGCGCTCAACGACATAGCCGTACTCAAGCGCGACAACGCGTCGATGATAAGCATACGCACGTGCATAGACGGCGAACCGCTCGTCACCTATCAGGCGGACGGACTCATAGTGTCGACCCCCACCGGCTCGACAGCCTACTCGCTGTCGAACGGAGGACCCATCATCGTGCCGCGCACCAACACGGTGTGCCTCACGCCGGTGGCTCCGCACAGCCTCAACGTGCGCCCCATAGTGATAAGCGGAGACAGCACCGTGACGCTGAGCGTGGAGTCGCGGTCGCACAACTTCCTGCTTGCCGTCGACGGACGGAGCGAGACCCTCACCGAGGGCACGTCCATAACAATAGAGAAGGCGCCCTTCGTCACTAACATAGTGAAGCGTCCAGGGCACAACTACTTCGCGTCGCTGCGCGAGAAGATGATGTGGGGCGCGGACAAACGGAAGGACTGACACATCACCGCAACACGCCACGGCGGGCACGGCAGCGGCACACCGGAAGGCGAAAACAATCTCACCAGATGAAAATCAGACAGATACTCAAGATACCGGACACGCAATACACCGCAGCGCGGATAATGAAATGGCTGTGGGGACAGTGGCGAGGCAACAGGCTGCAGGCGGTGCTCAACGCCGCCACAGGCATAGCGCAGGTCGTCACGAGCCTCTCGCAGGTGTGGGCGGTGAAGCATGCCATCGACGTGGCGTCGGGCTCGGCGAAAGGCTCCATATACTTCGCCGTGGGCATCATGGCGGCACTCATACTGTGCGACTTCGCACTGAACATAGCGTCGGTGTGGGTGCGCAACATTCTCGGAATAAAGGCGCAGAACCGCATGCAGCAGCGTATGCTCGACCGCATACTGCGCTCCGAGTGGCGCGGACGGGAGATGCGCCACTCCGGCGACGTGCTCAACCGGCTGGAGTTCGACGTGAACAACGTCATCAACTTCCTCACGGAGACCATCCCCAACACGCTCTCGGTCATCGTGATGTTTGTCAGCGCGTTCTTCTGCCTGTTCCTCATGGACAAGGTTCTCGCCCTTGTCATAGTGGCGCTCATACCCGTATTCCTCATCGGCAGCAAGGTGTATGTGGTCCACATGCGCCGTCTCACACGCTTCGTGCGCGATTCCGACAGCAAGGTTCAGAGCGTCCTGCAGGACACCGTGCAGCACCGCATGCTCATAAAGACACTCGAGAACGACCGCAACATGATAGACAAGCTGGAGCAGACACAGAGCGAGCTGAGGCAGAACGTGGTGAGGCGCACCTCGTGCTCGGTCATCTCAAACCTCGTGCTCAACACCGGCTTCGCCGCAGGATACCTCATCGCCTTCCTATGGGCGGCTCTGCGCATGTCGCAACAGACGCTCACCTTCGGAGGAATGACGGCGTTCCTGCAACTCGTCAACAAGATACAGACTCCCGCCCGCAGCCTCACCAGACTGGTACCTGCGTTCGTCAGCGTGCTCACTGCCGCCGAAAGACTTATGGAACTCGAGGAGAATCCGCTCGAGGAGCAGGGCGAGCCCGTCAGGATGGACGGTCCGTGCGGCATACGTCTCAACGACATCACCTATCTGTATGACGGTGGCTCGCGCAACGTTATAGAACACCTGAGCCACGACTTCGAGCCAGGCTCATGCACGGCTATACTCGGTGAGACAGGAGCAGGCAAGACAACGCTCATCAGGATAATCCTCGCGCTGCTCCATCCGCAGCAGGGAACGGCAGAGATATACGACTCTTCATCATCCCACACCCTCTCGCCGCTCATGCGGTGCAACATGGTATACGTGCCGCAGGGCAACACCCTCATGAGCGGAACCATACGCGACAACCTGCTGATGGGAAAGGCTGACGCCACCGACGAGGAGATGAGGGAGGCTCTGAGAAAGAGTTGCGCGGAGTTCGTGAGCGACCTTCCCGACGGGCTCGACACCGTCTGCACCGAGCAGGGAGGCGGACTGAGCGAGGGACAGGCGCAACGCATATCCATCGCACGTGCGCTGCTGCGCGACCGTCCGGTGATGCTCTTCGACGAGGCGACATCGGCTCTCGACAACGATACGGAGTGCCGGCTGCTGCGGAACATCATGAGCGACCGCGCCAAAACAATCATATTCATAACCCACCGTCCCGCCGTCATAAAATACTGCGACCGTACCCTGAGGGTGGAACGCATCGAACGGACATGACATACGGCTGGCAAGGCTCTTCCACAACATGCTGCAACCATGACGGCACGAATGCAGTCTAACATATAAACATCCAAGACATGTCAATCATAACTCTAAAAGACATCAACAAGACCTACCACGGCGCGCAGCCGCTCCACGTGCTCAAGGGCATAAACCTCGACATCGGGGAGGGCGAGTTCGTCTCCATCATGGGCGCGTCGGGCTCGGGCAAGTCCACACTGCTCAACATTCTCGGCATCCTCGACAACTACGACTCGGGCGAATATCTTCTTGGCGGCACTCTTATAAAAGACCTCTCGGAGAAGCGCGCAGCCGAATACCGCAACAGGATGATAGGTTTCATCTTCCAGTCTTTCAATCTCATAGCGTTCAAATCGGCGGTGGAGAACGTCGAGCTGCCCCTTTTCTATCAGGGTGTGAGCCGCAGGAAGCGTCATGCCATGGCTATGGAATACCTCGAAAGACTCGGTCTGGCACAGTGGGCAGGGCATTATCCAAACGAACTCTCGGGAGGACAGAAGCAGCGTGTGGCAATAGCGCGCGCGCTGATAACACGTCCGCAGATAATACTTGCCGACGAACCCACCGGCGCACTCGACTCACGGACAAGCGTGGAGGTGATGGAACTGCTCAAGAAACTCAACGAAGAGGAGCACATCACCATCGTCGTGGTGACACACGAGAGCGGTGTGGCAAACGAGACAAACAAGATAATACACATCAAGGACGGACTGATAGGCAACATTGAGGACAATATCGACCACAACGCGAGCCCCTTCGGCACGTCAGGATTAATGAAATGACACCACCGCCATGCGTGACATGATAGCAGAAATACTGACCACGGCAGGGCGCAACAAACTGCGCACGGCTCTTACAGGCTTCTCCGTGGCATGGGGAATATTCATCATCATATTCCTCCTCGGAGCCGGAAACGGACTGCTTAACGCCATCATGCAGAACTCCGGACAGTTTCTGGACAACTCGATGATGGTCTTCAGCGGTTTCACTTCGAAACCCTACGACGGTCTGAAAGAGGGACGTCGCATCGAACTCAACGACAACGACATATACACAACGCGCAACAACTTCACCGGAAACGTGGAGACAACCGGTGCCGAAATATCGCAGTGGGGCCTCAACATAAGCTTCGGCGACGAATATGTGAGCGACAACGGCCTCTTCGGCACATATCCCAACAAGGCTGACATCAACAAGATAAGCATGCTCTACGGACGGTTCGTCAACATGACCGACATACGCGAGCAGCGCAAAATAATCGTTCTGAGCGAAGGACAGGCCAAGGAACTCGCACCGCACGACATCAGTTCACTCATAGGACAGACGGTGGACGTGGGCGGATTCGCGTTCCGTGTAGTCGGCATTTACAAGGACGATAACAGCCGGATGAACACCGACGCCTACACGGCATTCACCACCCTGCGTGCCATTTACAGCCGGGGCGACAAGGCGGACAGGATATTCTTCACCTTCACCGGTCTCAACACGATGGATGAAAACGAGAAGTTTGAGAGCGCATACCGCGCAGGGATAAACCGCAACCACCGTGCCGCGCCCGACGACGAGGAGGCTGTCTGGCTGTGGAACAGGTTCACGCAGAACATGCAGATGAACCAGGGAACCGACATCATACGCACCGCGCTATGGATAATAGGGCTCTTCACCCTGCTGTCGGGCGTCGTGGGAGTGTCCAACATCATGCTCATAACAGTGAAGGAGCGCACACACGAGTTCGGCATACGCAAGGCGATAGGAGCGAGCCCGTGGTCCATTCTGCGGCTGATCATAACAGAAAGCATCATCATAACAACCTTCTTCGGATACATCGGAATGGTTCTCGGCATAGCCGCGAACATGTATATGGACGCCACCATCGGCAACCGGCAGGTGGACACAGGACTGTTCCAGGCGGCGATGTTCGTCGACCCCACCGTGGGACTGGACGTATGCATACAGGCAACGCTCGTGATGATAGTGGCGGGAACGGTCGCCGGATTCGTCCCGGCACGCCGCGCGGCGCACATCAGACCCATAGAGGCGTTGCGGGCAGAGTGACACTGACCTGCGCGGAAGGGATTGTGAAAACATAAACGACACTGGGATGAAAGTAGACATAGACAGATTCAGGGAGATACTCGACACGCTCACGAGAAACAAAAGCCGCACGTTCCTCACCGGATTCGGCGTGTTCTGGGGCGTGTTCATGCTCGTCGGACTCATAGGAGGAGGCAGCGGACTGAAGGAGATGCTCTCAAACAACTTCGAGGGATTCGCCACCAACGCGGCGATAGTGTTCGCCCAGCCCACCACAAAAGCGCACAACGGACTGCGGAAGGGACGCCAATGGAACATGACTTACAAGGACGTGGACCGGCTGAAGGCTCAGGTGCCGGAGCTGGACGTAGTCACTCCGATGCTGTCGAGATGGGGCAGCAACGCCACTTTCAGCGACAAGAAGAGCGGATGCGTCGTAAAGGGGACGCTGCCCGACTACATCCGGGTGGAGAGTCCGCAGCTTTTCTACGGCAGATACATCAACGACATGGACATAAGCCAGCACCGCAAGGTGTGCGTCATAGGCAAGAAGGTGTACAAGACGCTCTTTCCGGGAGGCGGAGACCCGTGCGGACAGCTCGTCAGGATAGACTCCATATATTATAATGTGATAGGTGTCGACTATGCCGCAGGCAACATGAACATCAACGGAAGCGCCGAGGAGAGCGTCGTGGTGCCGCTCTCGCTCATGCAGCAGACATACAATCTGGGCGACAGGGTAGACCTTATATGCGCCACGGCAAAGCCGGGAACGAAGATGAACGAGCTCTCGCAGCGCATGCGCGAGGTCATAGCGAGGGCGCACAACGTGGCTCCCGACGACGAGAAAGCCGTCATGGTGTTCAACACCGAAGTGCTTTTCGGACTGCTCGACAGCCTTTTCTCAGGTGTGAACTTCCTCATATGGCTCGTCGGCATAGGCACACTGCTCGCCGGAGCGATAGGAGTCTCCAACATAATGATGGTGACAGTGCGCGAGCGCACCACCGAGATAGGCATACGGCGGGCTATCGGAGCCACCCCCACCGACATCCTTTCACAAATCATAAGCGAGAGTATCATCCTCACGGCGGTAGCCGGCATGAGCGGCATACTGTTCGTCGTGATAATCCTACAGATGCTTGAGGTGGCTAATACAAGCGACGGCATCGTCGCGGCTCACTTCCAGATAGACTTCTGGACAGCCGTAGGGGCGGTGGCGATGCTAAGTGTCCTCGGGGTGCTGGCAGGTCTCGCACCGGCAGCAAGAGCCATGAGCATAAAGCCGGTCGATGCTATGAGAGACGAGTGACGGACGGAACGCAATGCCAATACATATATCGTAAAACTAAAATACACATATTATAATATATCCGTACACATATTATTATTGTCAAAGAGAATCGTTATAACAAGCATACAAACACACTAACAGATATGAAAAAATACTTCAAGTTCATAGTCGCGGCTGTCATCGCCTTGATATTCATAGGCACTTTCGTGTTCCTCTACGTCAAATCGCTGCCGCAGCCTGTGGATTACAACGAGTTCACTCCCAAGAAAGCCGACATCAGAAAGACCACAGTGGTGACGGGAAAGATAGAGCCGCGCAACGAGGTGGCGATAAAGCCGCAGATCTCCGGCATCATAAGCGAACTGCTGAAGGAAGCGGGCAACACGGTGAAAGAGGGTGAGGTGATTGCCAAGGTAAAGGTGATACCGGACATGGGACAGCTCAGTTCGGCACAGTCGCGGCTGCGTCTTGCCAACATAAACGTGAAGCAGGCGCGCACAGACTACCAGCGCGAGAAGGTCCTCTACGACAAAGGACTGGTGTCGGCGGACGAGTATGACAAGATAGCCCAGGCTTACCGGCAGGCGGAGGAAGAGCTTGCCGCGGCGGAGGACAACCTTCAGGTGGTGCGCGACGGTGTGTCGAAGAGCAACGCCAGCGCAAGCTCCACACTCGTGCGCTCCACCATCACGGGCGTGATACTCGACATTCCGGTGAAGGTGGGCAACTCCGTCATCCTGTCGAACACGTTCAACGACGGTACGACAATAGCCTCCGTAGCCGACATGAACGACCTTATCTTCCGCGGCAACATCGACGAGACGGAGGTGGGACGCCTTGTCACGGGCATGCCTATGAAGCTTTCGGTGGGCGCATTGCAGGATACGAAGTTCGACGCGTCGCTCGAATACATCTCGCCGAAGGCTGTCGACAACAACGGAGCCAACCAGTTTGAGATAAAGGCAGCCGTAAAGGTGACCGGCGGCAAGAACATACGTAGCGGCTACAGTGCCAACGCCGAGATAGTGCTCGCGCAGGCAAGGAACGTGCTTACCATTCCCGAGAGTGCCATCGAGTTCGAAGGTGAGGACACATACGTGTATATCGTGAAAGGCGAAGGCGACGAAAAGACATACGAGCGTCGCAAGGTGACAACCGGACTGAGCGACGGCATCAACATCGAAATAAAGAAAGGACTTACCCTGAAAGACAGGGTAAGAGGTCCGAAGATAATAACCGACGACAAGAAAGAGCAGTAACGGCTGGACGGGAAGCCTGTCCTCACAAAGCGCGGGCACGACGGCAGCCGCACGTGAGAATGCTCATGACGGCATGAAGCCACACATATTTATAATATACGACAACGCGGAAGAGGCGGCAGGAAAATTTTTCCGTGCCGCCTCTTCCGCGTTGTCATGTGCCGTAACCGCGCACACCGCGCCACGGCTTCATCCATATACACACACTGTGGAGCCTCCGCTCATTCGGCATATCCGTCCCATATGGACTTCACCTTATACACCTCGAGACTCCTTATCTTTATGTTGTTGCCCCAGAACACGTATCCCTCCTTGCTCGTGCTGCGCACGTCGAGTCCCATGGAGTATGAATACATGCCTCCGTCGACGAACACCTCCGCCATGCTCCTGTCCATGTATACGTCCGCAGTGAGCATCATGCTGCCCGGATCGTCGGTTGCATAGAACTCGCCGTTAAGCCGGTTGCCGTTCATGTCGTAGTTCACTATGCGCTGTCCCCGGTAGCTCAGTCCGGCGTCGGTGGCATGACTGAGATGCATCGTCATGCGTATGCGCAGCACGTCGTCGCCATCAAACTGCCTCATCACGTCGTTCGCCTGCCGCATGCTGAGGTCTTCGCCCGAATAAACCTTCGTGAACAGCTGCTCCACTTCCCTCACCGGACGGCTCGCGAGGCGCAGTCCGCTCCTTGTGTTGAACAGCATCTGTTCCTGCGGAAGGAGCATACAGCCGTTGAAAGGCATCCCTTCGAACGATATCCTTCCCCACGCTATCTTTATCACTCTGCCGTCGTTGGCAGGTATGTTGTTGAACACCTGCGCCGCATACGCGCTTCCGTTGAGGTTGCAAAGCTTTGGTCCATCGGGCGTGAACGTCTTTCCGTCGAACGAGCCAATCATGTAAGTGCCCGACGCTCCCCACATTACCCACTTCTTGTTGCCGCCGTTTCCGTCCACCGCAACCTCGAAAAGCTCGGGGCATTCCCAGAATCCGGTGATGTGGCTCTGATATGTCCAGTCCTTCAGGTTCACGGAGTTGTATATCGAATGACCGTCGCGCTCGTTGAGCACCATCACCCAGTGCTTGCCCGGAGCATACCAGAACACCTTCGGGTCGCGCGTGTCGTTGGTCTGCCACTTCTCGTGCGAGTCGATGATAGGGTTGCCCTCATACTTCGTGAACGTCATTCCCTCATCCAGACTGTATGCCATGCTCTGCCTCTGTATGCCCTTCGCCGACGTGTAGAACGCCACAAGCGCGGGCGTGCCGTCCTTCGAGTTCCACCCCGCAGTGTTGCCGTAGTCTATCACGGCAGAGCCTGAGAAGATGGTCCCGAGCGTGTCGGGATGGAGCGCCAGAGGCATCTCTCGCCAATGCACGAGGTCGGTGCTCACGGCGTGCGCCCAATGCATGTTCTCCCATTCGCGCTCAAACGGGTTGTGCTGGTAGAACAGATGATACTTGCCTTTATAATAAATGAGTCCGTTGGGGTCGTTTATCCATCCGCGTCTCGTCGTGAAATGATATTGCGGACGGTATTTCTCCTTATACATATTCTCCCCTCCCGCTATGCGGTCGTCCTGATAAACCTTTGCGAGAGCCTCCCCGCTGCCGTCGTAGGTCAGCGTGACGGTCTTGCCCTTCAGCGCGCTCACGTCGCGGAACGTCCAGTAGTCGGGCTCTCCCTCGGCAAGACGTATGACGAAGCGGCATGTCTCTCCGCCCTTTACCGACATCTCCATGGTCTTCCGGTCAGACTTGTGGGATACAGGGAAATTGATGTACTTCTTTGTAATCTTGATTTTCACGTCAGCCGCATCAGCCACGGACACGCATCCGAAAGCAAGCGCGGCAGACAAGAATAATAGCCTGCGCATTCTCATAATCCATTTTATTGTTTGTTGTTTGTTTCAGTAACAGATTGTACCAATCATAAGACTGTTTCGTAATATCAGTACAAAAATAATATAAAAAAACTTATAATTGAAATGTATCCGGTCCATTTTATCCTTTTTCAAGCACTCCGCAGCATGTGTCCCGAGTCCCCGGCACGGCGGAAGGCAGTCCCTCCGCACATCCCGCACAGCACCATGGAAAGGCTCGTCAGACAGAGGTCACGAGCCGTTTCAGCCCCATTCCGTATCACGCTGTGCCACAACGGTTTGGCGAAACGGGCTTTTCGGGCTTGCGAAAGAGCCTCTTTGAGACTGCGGAAGAGGCTCTTTCATGATGCGGAAAAGCCTCTTTCGCAAGCCCGAAAAGCCCGTTTCGCAAGCCGTTGTGGCTCAAGTTGTTACACAAGCACGTAAAAACCGCTGTCACGAAGCGTCCGGACATACGACGTGATGAGTACCTATGTAATATCCGAAGAATGCCGTCTCTTTTATTAAAAAACAGTGCCAACGAGCGCAATGAGAGCTTGCTCTCTGATTGCCGAGCGCAGCCTGTTTTATATAAAAACAGTGCCAACGAGCGCAATGAGAGCTTGCTATCAAATTGCCGAGCGCAGCCTGTTTTATGCAAAAACATGGACAGAGGCGCAAGACAGTATTGAATTAATGTTAATTCGCGTAAATTAATGTTACACAGTCTGTCATTCTGGCAAATAAAGGCGTAAATTTAAGGTCACGAACACATGGCTGTCCTCCTCTGCGCGAGGCATGCCCGCCACATGACAGTGCACAGCCATCGAGACCACATTACCGGAAATCTGTGACACAAGTGACGGATACAGAAAGACAAAACATCTATACAAAAATATGAAATACAGACAATCAGCGCATCTGGCAGCCATCATGTCGCTGTCACTGATGCTATCAAGCTTCGACGACGGCAGGAACGCGCCTGTCGGCATATATCCCGGTGCGCCCGGAGAGAGCTTCGCACCGATGCTCACTGCCGACAACTCCTACCGCAACATCGCAATGCGGCGCATGGCTTACGCCTCGTCCTCGCACGACTACAACCTCACGGCGCAGCTCGTCACCGACGGCATCGTGCACAAGACGCAGCCGCCCTACCTCACGGCGGAGACCAACAGCGGAACGCTTCCGCGCCGTGAGAGGGAGTGGGCGATAGACGGAGGCGAGTACACGCGCAACATCCTGATGGGCGAGAAGGCTTTCATCAGCTACCGGTGGCACAACATGAAGGTGAGTGCTAACCGTGTGAAGATAGTCTGCAGCATGGCTTACAGCGAGCGGTCAAAGGGCGGATACGCCATCACCGTAAGCTCGCTGACCGGCGGAAAGAAAGGCGCGGCACGGCGGACACTCGGAAAGCTCACCGGCAAAGGACTGCCGGGAAAGGCGTCGAAGAGCAAGGCGCACAGCGACCCGAACAAGAACACCGACGAGGGTCCGATGCTCCCGACACGCAACATCGAGGCGGTGATAGACCTGGGAACGGGCGACGTGAGCTTCGACAACCTGAAGGTGGAGCTCTCCATGCCCGGAGCAGTGCACTGGACCGTGACGGAGATAAAGTTCTTCGACGGCGATCGGGCTGTCACCGACGTGCTGCCGGCAGCGCAGTTCGGCAGCGCGTGGATGAGCGCGAAAGCCGGGACGCAATGGGTTTACGTGGACCTCGGCACACAGTGCGAGTTCGACAAGGTGAGGCTTCACTGGATAAACAAGGCGCGCAGCGGACGCATAGAGTCGTCGGACGACGCACGCAACTGGAAGACCGTGGCGCAGCTGCCTGCCGGCAACGGCAAGACCGACGAGGTGGCGTGTCCCGGAGGCAAGGGCAGATATGTGCGGGTGCTGATGCTCAAGGGAGCCACAGCCGCCCCGTATGTGCTCAGCGAGCTTGAGGTGATGGGTCGCGGAGGACTCACGGCGAAGCCCCAGCCCGTGAAAGGGGGCGGCGACAGCCGCTTCTCTCTCAACGGAGGAGACTGGCGCATACAGCGTGCCTCGGAGGTGAAGGGCGACGGGCGCGCCATATCTTCCACCGGATACGACGCCAGCTCGTGGGCTGTAGCCACCGTGCCCGCAACGGTTCTGATGAGCTACGTGAACATAGGAGCTCTCCCCAATCCCAATTACGCCGACAATCTGATGCAGATTTCCGAGTCGTTCTTCAACTCCGACTTCTGGTACCGCACCGAGTTCGACCTGCCGCAACACATGAAAGGCAAGCGCGTGATGCTCAATCTCGACGGCATAAACTGGAAAGCCGACGTCTTCATCAACGGCAGGCAGGCGGCAAGAATAGACGGAGCGTTCATGCGCGGACACTCCGACATCACACCGCTGCTGCTCGACGGACGCAACGTTCTCGCCGTGAGGATAATCAAGAACGCCCATCCGGGAGCGGTGAAGGAGAAATACCGCAAGGACACCGACTTCAACGGAGGTCTTCTGGGATACGACAACCCGACGTTCCACGCCACCATCGGATGGGACTGGATATCGACAATACGCGGCAGGAACATAGGTATATGGAACGACGTGTGGCTCTCCGCCTCCGGAGCGGTGACCATGCGCGACCCTCTGATAACCTCCGAGCTGGCACTGCCCGACACCGCAGCCACCATCACACCGTCGGTCATACTGACCAACCACATGCCTTACAGCGTCAGCGGAACACTGCGCGGATGGATAGGAGGGCTGAAGATAGAGAAGCGCGTGGTGCTCCCCACATACGCGGTGCAGGAGATAGCCTTCCTGCCGGAGGAGTTTCCGGAGCTGCGCAACCGCCGCATGAACCTGTGGTGGCCCAACGGATACGGCACGCCTTACCTCTATGACGCGGGCTTCGAGTTCGTTACGGAGAGGGGAACGTCAGACTCCGTGACCTTCAAGGCGGGCATACGCCAGATGGACTACAAGGACATGGACACGCAGCTGAAGTTATACATCAACGGCAGACGGTTCATACCGCTGGGCGGCAACTGGGGATTCAGCGAGAACAACCTGTGCTACCGCGGACGCGAATATGACATTGCGGTGAGAAACCACCGCGACATGAACTTCAACATGATACGCAACTGGGTGGGACAGACAGGCGACGAGGAGTTCTACGAAGCCTGTGACAGATACGGCATAATGGTGTGGCAGGACTTCTGGCTCGCCAACCCGGCGGACGGTCCCGACCCTCTCGACGAGCACATGTTCCTGAGCAACGCCGACGACTACGTGAAACGCATACGCAACCATCCGTCAATCGGCATCTACTGCGGCAGAAACGAGGGATATCCGCCCGAGTCTATCGACAACCGGCTGCGCCACTTTGTGAAGACGCTACACCCCGGACTGGGATACATCTCAAGCTCCGCCGACGACGGAGTGAGCGGTCACGGTCCTTACTGGGCACTGCCTCCGAAGGAATACTTCGACCGTCAGACGGGCAAACTGCACTCTGAGCGGGGCATGCCGAACGTAATGACATACGAGGGACTGGCACGCACGCTGCGGCCGGAGGCACTGTGGCCCCAGGGCGACGAGTGGGGACAGCACGACTACTGCATGCAGGGCGCACAGCGGGGAGCGACGTTCAACGCCATAATAGAGAAGGCTTTCGGCAAGCCGGACAACGCCGCCGCGTTCACAAAGCTGGCCCAATGGCAGAACTACGACGGCTACCGGGCGATGTATGAGTCGGGAAGCCGCGACCGGCAGGGGCTCCTCATATGGATGAGTCACGCCTGCTGGCCGAGCATGACATGGCAGTGCTACGACTATTATTTCGAACCTACGGCTGCCTTCTTCGGATGCAAGAAGGCTTGCGAGCCGCTCCACATACAGTGGAACGCATCGACCCGCAACGTGGAAGTGGTGAACCTGTGCGCAGGCAACCGCACCGGACTGACCGCCAAAGTGGAGATTACCGACGTCAGGGGACGCACTGTAAAGACCATGCAGGCGACAGTCAGCAGCGACGACGACTCCACCGTAGTGCCCGAGGGACTGCATGTGGACGACAAGGTGAGCCTCAACGGCGGCAACGTATACTTCATACGCCTTTGGCTCAACGACGCGGAGGGACGCACACTGTCGCACAACTTCTACGTGGCATCCAACGATGAGGGCAACCTTCAGGAGCTGAACACACTGCCGCAGACCGCTCTCCGGACATCGGTAAAGACCACGGGGACACACTCCACAGTGACCGTGACAAACCCGTCGGACACTCCGGCTATGATGATAAGGCTCAACCTGAAGGCAGGGGACGGCGGACAGATTCTGCCGGTGAGCTACTCCGACAATTACTTCCACCTCATGCCGGGCGAGAGCCGCACCGTTGACGTGAGCTGGAACGCTGCCGACGCAAGAGACGGAAACGCCTTCATAGAACTGTCGGGATTCAACGTGAAAGAACAGAAAATACAATAGTACTTATCACGAAAACATCCGCAGGCTGACATCAATATGTCGTACATATTGTGACATAGTTCCTGTCAGCCTGCGAAATTCAAAAAATATACAGTGTTTTTGTATCTTTTAACATTATATTTTTAGTATTTCCTGTACCTTTGTTGTTATTATTATGTGTGTGAAAGACACGGAACAATTTAAGAACACGTTTGACATCAATCATCAGGATAGAATCATCATATGCAAAATACGTATTGTATAAATCCATGCAGACGTGTTAATTTTGCGACCATATAGTGGTAAACATTCTATATAAATGTGTGTCTGTGAAGATACGTGAATAATAAGCTTCGTTAGGTTAATAATCTTATGAGGAGTCATGTTTGGCGAAACACGGCTCCTCATTTATTTTTCCATTCGCCGACAAACCGTTATGTTCCATCCGCACCAGCCGCTGCCGTCAGACAAGTCGGTAGGGGCTTTTATGTATGATATTACAGACAGCATCAGTAGAAAACGTTTTACAACATGACAGCGACAATGAGCAATGGGGTTGAGGAGACGATAATGAGGCAAAAAAGCAATGTCGGAGGTGTATTCACCTGTTCAGGTAGGATCTCCGCCCGCACAAAGTAGAGACGCAAAATCTTGCGTCTCACAAGGGAGGAATGCATTTATCATCAGTATATTATAGTGCGTAAAGGTTGGTAATGGGTTGATCGTGAGACGCAAGATTTTGCGTCTCTACTGGCTGGCGCATTGTGGTTTTATTGAGGGGGAGATGATGACGTGTCGCTGAAAAGCGGTTTTTAATACAGGCAAATACCCCTTCCGCAGTCTTTCCGAAACACACATACATGCATATTTATGCATTCCCGCAGTAAAAAATTTTGACAACGGAAAATCACGAAAGAGAAAAGCGGAAGCCCGTAAAATGGTTCCCGACGCATGAGACACGGCTCATCGGGCGTCGTAAGAGTCTCTTCCCTACCCTCATACGGGCGCGGGAAGTGTGCGGGAAAGGCTCAATGGCGACGCAAAAATGCCCTTCCCGTGACGCAAAAGAGGCTTTCCTGCGGTGCGGAAGAGGCTCTTTCGCAAGCCGTCGGTACGTCTTCCGACTCACAAAAAAGCGCAAGCGGTTGACTGACAAAGTGTTGCGCAAACCGCTCAAAACGCGCGTATTTGCAGCCGGATGCATTCTCGTGCGCGAAAACAGGAGTATTTTGAAGTTACGGTGAATATTTATTCATACAACGGTATGTCATCACGCATATTTATACAATTATTCAGTGACAAAGCAACTGACATAACGTGATACCACGCAAAAGGCATGGCACACGGTCATTATGGCGCGAAAAATAAACCGCATTATTTTGTAATGCACGCAGTTTGGTGTATCTTTGCAGAAGATATAGCTGCACTCGGGAAATTGAAAACAAGCTTTCTTTCCGCTCGTTTGCAATATCTTTGCAGAAGATATAGCTGCACTCGGGAAATTGAAAGCAAGCTTTCTTTCCACTCGTTTGCAATATCTTTAAATAAGATAAGCTAAAAGCACGCACCCCACATACACACCGGACATTCCGGAAACCGCACCCCACCCATCCGCACACGTACCGACCGATGCGGAACTTACAGGCTTCCGGACTTTCTGAAAGAGGAAACAAAACATATCATGATAATGGAACAGAAAAACTACAAACGTACAACTGTAACAGCAGCTCTGCCATATGCCAACGGCGGAGTGCACATAGGCCACCTTGCCGGAGTGTATGTTCCGGCTGACATATACGTGCGCTACCTGCGCATGAAGCACCAGGACGTAATCTTCATAGGCGGAAGCGACGAGCACGGAGTGCCCATCACGATACGCGCCAAGAAGGAAGGCATCACACCGCAGGACGTTGTGGACAGATACCACTCGATGATAAAGAAGAGCTTCGAGGAGTTCGGCATCTCCTTCGACATATACAGCCGCACCACATCGGAGACCCACAGCAAGGTGGCGTCAGACTTTTTCAGGAAGCTGTATGAGGACGGTAAACTGATAGAGAAGACCACAAAGCAGTATTACGACGAGGAGGCGGGACAGTTCCTCGCCGACAGATATATCACAGGCGAGTGCCCGCACTGCCATCACGAGGGCGCATACGGCGACCAGTGCGAGCACTGCGGCAGCGACCTCGACCCCACAGAGCTCATCAACCCCAAGTCTGCCATAAGCGGATCGCAGCCCGTGCTGAAGGAGACAAAGAACTGGTATCTGCCTCTCAACGAGTATCAGGACTGGCTGAAGGAATGGATTCTCGAAGGACACAAGGAGTGGCGGTCCAACGTATACGGACAGTGCAAGAGCTGGCTCGACATGGACCTGCAGCCGAGAGCCATGACGCGCGACCTCGACTGGGGCATACCCGTGCCGGTGGAAGGCGCGGAGGGCAAGGTGCTCTACGTGTGGTTCGACGCCCCGATAGGCTACATCTCAAACACGAAGGAGCTTCTGCCCGACTCATGGGAGAAGTGGTGGAAAGACCCGGAGACACGTCTCGTGCACTTCATAGGCAAGGACAACATCGTATTCCACTGCATAGTGTTCCCCGTGATGATGAAGGCGCACGGCGGATACATCATGCCCGACAACGTGCCGGCAAACGAGTTCCTCAACCTCGAGAACGATAAGATAAGCACATCACGCAACTGGGCGGTGTGGCTTCACGAATATCTGGAGGAGCTTCCGGGCAAACAGGACGTGCTGAGATACGTTCTCACGGCTAACGCTCCGGAGACAAAGGACAACAACTTCACATGGAAGGACTTCCAGGACCGCAACAACAACGAGCTGGTAGCCGTATACGGCAACTTCGTAAACCGCGCGCTGCAGCTCACGAAGAAGTATTTCGACGGCGTGGTGCCCGAGTGCAGCGAGCTGACAGAGACCGACCGGCAGACCATCAGTGAGTTCAAGGACGTGAAACAGAAGGTGGAGTCGCTGCTCGACGTGTTCAAGTTCCGCGACGCGCAGAAAGAGGCTATGAACCTGGCACGCATCGGCAACAAGTACATCACCGACTGCGAGCCGTGGAAAGTGGCAAAGACCGACATGCAGCGCGTGAAGACCATCCTGTACATATCGCTGCAGCTGGTGGCAAACCTCGACATCGCGTTCGAGCCGTTCCTACCGTTCAGCAGCAAAAAACTGCGCGGTATGCTCAACGTGGAGGCATACGACTGGGCACAACTCGGCTCTACCGACCTGCTGAAGAGCGGGCACAAGCTCGGCGAACCGTCACTGCTGTTCGAGAAGATAGAGGACGACGTGATAGAACGTCAGCTCCACAAGCTCGAGGAGACAAAGAAGGCGAACGAGGCTGCCGCCTATAAGGCAGAGCCGGTGAAGCAGACAGTGTCGTTCGAAGACTTCGAGAAGCTCGACATACGTGTAGGTCACATAAAGGCATGCGAGAAGGTGAAGAAGGCGAACAAGCTGCTCAAGTTCACCATCGACGACGGTTCGGGCACCGACCGCACCATTGTCTCGGGCATAGCCAAATACTACAAGCCGGAGGATCTCATAGGCAAGGACGTGCTGTTCATAGCCAACTTCGCACCGCGCAAGCTCATGGGCATAGAGAGCCAGGGCATGATTCTCTCGGCAGAGGACTTCGACGGCTCGCTCACCGTGACATCGCTGCTCGGCAAGGTGAAGCCGGGAAGCCGGGTGGGATAAGCCTGTGACCACGGGACTGCTCCCATAATAATCATCATAATACAAAAACAGACACCCTTATGAAAAGACTATTGACAATTACGATGCTGCTCGTCACTGCCGTGATGTGCGGCGCACAGATGGTGGATCCCGTGAAGTTCACGGCTGAACTGAAGACCGACGGAACGGCGGAAGCCGAGATCGTGTTCAGCGGAAAGATTGACGAGGGATGGCACGTCTACTCCACCAATATAAAAGGAGGACCGATAGAGGCGACATTCAACGTGAACAAGAAGGACGGCATAGAACTCGTGGGCAAGCTCACACCGCACGGAAAGGAGATTGCCGTGTTCGACAAGCTGTTCAACATGCAGGTGCGCTACTTCAGCAACAGCGTGAAATTCGTACAGAAGATAAGGTTCACAAAACCTGATTACTCCATAGACGCCTATCTGGAATACGGAGCATGCAACGACGAGACGTGCATGCCGCCCACTCAGGTGGAACTGAGGAAAGCGGGGAAGGCTCCTGCCGTAGCCTCGGCGAAGAACGCGCCCGAGGAGAAGAAAGAGGACGTGAAGGCTGCATCAAAGCCTGCCGGGGCTGCCGACACAGCCAACGTAGCGGCACAGCCCGCGGCGGCAGATACGGCTGCGGCAGCCTCACAGACAGCCGCGCAGCTCTCAGAGAGCGAGGCGAAAGCCCTGTGGCAGCCGGTGATAAAGGAACTGTCGGCATATGACGAAGCGCTCGACACATCGCTCTTCTACATCTTCCTCGCCGGACTGGCGGGCGGATTCCTCGCCCTGTTCACCCCCTGCGTGTGGCCCATAATACCGATGACCGTGAGCTTCTTCCTCAAACGCAACAAGGACAGAGGCAAGGCTATACGCGAGGCAACCACCTACGGCGTGTCCATCGTGGTGATATACGTCGTGCTCGGGCTTGCCGTCACGCTGCTGTTCGGTGCGAGCGCGCTCAACGCGATGTCCACCAACGCCGTGTTCAACATCTTCTTCTGCCTGCTTCTCGTCGTTTTCGCAGCGTCGTTCTTCGGAGCTTTCGAGATAACCCTGCCTTCGTCGTGGAGCAACAAGATAGACCGCAAGTCGGAATCGGCAAGCGGACTGCTGAGCATATTCCTCATGGCGTTCACCCTCGCGCTCGTTTCGTTCTCGTGCACCGGTCCCATCATCGGGCTGCTTCTTGTGGCAGTGTCGACCCAGAGCAACATCATCGCACCGACAATAGGCATGCTCGGATTCGCCATCGCACTGGCAATACCGTTCACTCTGTTCGCAATGTTCCCCTCACTGCTTAAGTCCGCGCCCAAGTCGGGAGGATGGATGAACGTCATAAAGGTGGTGCTGGGATTCATAGAACTGGCTTTCGCGCTGAAGTTCCTGTCCGTAGCCGACCTCGCCTACGGCTGGCACATACTCGACCGCGAGACATTCATCGCACTGTGGATAGCCATCTTCGGACTGCTCGGACTCTATCTGCTGGGCATGTTCAACTTCCCGCACGACGACGAGAGACGCCGGACGAACGTTCCGCAGTTCTTCCTCGCACTGCTGTCGCTGGCATTCACCGCATACATGGTGCCCGGACTGTGGGGCGCGCCGCTCAAGGCTATAAGCGCGTTCACACCGCCCATGAACACGCAGGACTTCAACCTGTATAAGAACGAGGTGCATCCGAGGTTCAAGGACTATGACGCAGGCATGGCGGCGGCACGTCTGGAGGGCAAGCCGGTGATTATAGATTTCACCGGATTCGGGTGTGTCAACTGCCGCGAAATGGAGGCTGCCGTATGGACAGACGCCAACGTCGCCGACATGCTGAACAACAAGTACGTGCTCATCTCGCTCTATGTCGACGACAAGACTCCGCTCAAGGAGCCTCTCACCGTAACCGAGAACGGAACAGAGAGAACGCTGCGCACGGTGGGCGACAAGTGGAGCTATCTGCAGAGAGTGAAGTTCGGAGCCAACACGCAGCCGTTCTATGTGCTGCTCGACAATCAGGGTCGTCCGCTCGCAGGCAGCCGCTCATACGACAAGGACATAAGCGACTACCTGAAGTTCCTGCAGACCGGACTGGAGAGATATGGCGAACGGCAGGCTGAATAAAACCATGACGGCATGTTAGACAAGAACATAAGACAGAGCATCATAGCACTGATACAGCGCGAGGTGGTGCCGGCAGTGGGCTGTACGGAGCCTATCGCCGTGGCTCTCTGCACCGCACGCGCCACCGAGACGCTCGGACAGAGACCGGAGAAGATAACGGTGATGCTGAGCGCGAACATACTGAAGAACGCCATGGGCGTAGGTATACCTGGCACGGGAATGATTGGTCTGCCCATAGCTATAGCTCTGGGAGCCATCGTGGGCAGGTCGGAGTATGAGCTGGAGGTGATAAAGGACGTGACGCCGGAGACACTCGAGGAGGGCAAGGCGTATGTAGACGAAAAACGGATAGACATAAGACTGAAAGCCGGCATCACCGAAAAGCTTTACATCGACGTAGTCTGCGAGGCGGCAGGCAGTAAGGCGGAGGCGGTGATATCGGGCTCGCACACCAACTTCGTCTACATATCCAGAGACGGAGAGACGCTCCTCGACGTGAAGAACACCGGCTGCGAGGACGGCGACAACGGCGATCCGAAACTCTGCATGCGCACCGTATACGACTTCGCCACCACAACTCCGGTGGACGAGATAGCTTTCATCCTGAAGACAAGACAGTATAACCTGAAGGCTGCCGAAGAGTCTGTTAAAGGTAACTTCGGACATTGTCTGGGCAAGACAATAGACCGTCCGCTGAGTCACGGCATCTTCGGCAACAGCATCTTCTCGCACATACTGTCGAAGACGGCGTCGGCATGCGACGCCAGAATGGGCGGAGCCATGATTCCGGTGATGAGCAACTCGGGCTCGGGAAACCAGGGCATATGTGCCACAAACCCCGTGGCTGTATATGCGATGGAGAACGAGAACACCGAGGAGGAGCTGATACGCGCGCTCACACTGAGCCATCTCACGGCAATATACATCAAACAGAGCCTCGGCAAACTGTCAGCTGTGTGCGGCTGCGTGGTGGCAAGCATAGGCTCGAGCTGCGGCATCACCTATCTCATGGGAGGCGACTACAACCGCGTGTGCAACTCGGTGAAGAACATGATAGCCAACCTTACGGGCATGATATGCGACGGAGCGAAGCCCAGCTGCTCGCTGAAAATAGCGTCGGGCGTATCCACCGCCCTACTCTCCTCGCTTCTGGCGATAGAGGGCAGATGCGTGACGGCGGTGGAGGGAATAATCGACGACGACGTGGACCGCTCCATACGCAACCTCACGCGCATCGGGTCGGAGACAATGAACCAGACCGACGAGATGGTGCTCGACATCATGACGCACAAGCAGAACTGCTGAACGGCAAAGCAATCATGCTCTGCCTGAATGCAGACAACGGCACTGCCGAAAGCCAACTGAGGCTCTGCCGGTGCGAATAAAACAGATTAAGACAACAGACGTGTCACAACCTTGCGTTGTGGCACGTCTGTCATATATGCGCTGACCGGATGTCTTTACTCCGGCTTTCTGTATATCCTCCGCACCGCAATCATGCCAACGCCGACATGACACACATTATTTCATATACCTTGAAACGGAAAAACACACCACAAGACAGTACGTCGCATATTGTCGTTTTTTATCTTTGAAAAACGAAAAAAGGAAGTATTGACCTTTGAAACGAATAATACACCTCTTTGTAGGAGGTGTTATCTTTATATATTATTAATAAGGTGGGACAGCGGGACGGTGACAGAATGGTATTGATACGTATGCTAAAAATAGTTAAAACGGACTGTTTTATATGCTGACATTCGTAATATCATCGCCTATATTTCTTATTTTTATAGACAAATAGTTTAATTATTGCGACAAAATATCGTAAAAACAGACAAACAGAACAATATGTTTTGGCAATAGCATACACCTCCTACAAAGAAGTGTATCATCCTTTCACACAAAAGGAAGCGGCACTTCCAATTTGCGATAAAATAACATAAGACACCTAAGAAGCGAGCTATTGGATAAGAAAAACAGTAATATAGTTTATTTAAAAATCAAATTGAGATGAAGAAGAAAATAATTTACATGCCACCGTCTACAGAAGTTGTGGACGTGGAAACAGAAGGACACCTGTTAGCTAACACGTGGTCTACCGACAACGGAGCATCCTCTGAAGGATACATCATGAACGGTCTGCCTTCTGAGGAAGACGACCAGTGGGTGAGACCTGACTTTAACAACAGTGAAGAAAGCGAATCGAAAGGCTACAACGTATGGGATTAAGCAAGACGGGAAAGTGGAAAAAAGATTAAAAGAGAACAAGAAAGGAAAGAGGATATGAAAAAGTTTACAATGTTTTTAGCAAGCGTCGCCACCGCCTTATTCGGCTTTACGACAACCGCTTCGGCACAGTATGAGACGGAGCAGCAGATTCCTTGGGTTGATCATGCGTCTACCTTGAACGATGCTCTTAATGCCCCGAACGGAATATATCTGTGCTACATGCAGACCGTAAACGGCAATACGACATACAGCTTTGTCACTGCCGGAGGTAGGTTCGGCACACAGGCTGTCACAACAAACCGCGGTATGACCCTGAGGCTCACACAATCGGGCGAACAATACCGCTTCCGAACAACCAAATACAATCCTAATACAGACAGGACAGAGAACTATTTGGGATGCGATGACAGCAAAAGCAGTAATATAAACGCATACATGGACAACAGTGACAATCAGTATTCACGTTGGACATTGAGCGATAATGGTAACGGAAAATGGTTTGATATAATTAACACCCGTGAAGAGTTTACGCTATATCCACCATTTACACACGATGTAGACTATTATCTCCAACTCAACCAGAACAATTCTCTGTATGTATCTGAAAGCCACCCTTCCAACAACGGCAAATGGCTTCTTATAGACCGGAATAAGTTCAGAGAGGTTATAACACGTGTGACAGGACAGACCAATATTGAGGTGAGCGGACTGTTCAACAATACCCGTTTCATACGCTACATGGACGGAGCGTACTCCTGGACATGGTATGACATAAACTACAACCAGCAAGAAAAGTACGAGGACGAGCTGACAAAAAGCGGTCCGAACGGTCTTGGCATCTCCAGCCTCGGGGCTTATCGTGGAATGGCACCTAACGTTGAGTACGCCGGAGGGAACGGAGATGGCTATGCGGAAAGCTACGGTTCGTTCAGCGCAGGAGAGATGCGCGACCCCGTAATCATGCGTCAGCAGTATACAGGACTTAAAGAAGGAACATACATTGTCACCGCTCAGGCATTCGTGTCAAACGATGCCGACGTCACGGCAGCAGCCAATTCGGCAGAGGCGGGAGCATATCTCTTCGCGTCAGGTTCGACAGGCGAGCAGGACGGTGCGCTCATACAGCTCCTCAATGAAGATGAACAGAACGATTTCACCACAAACTTCTACAATGCCCAGAAGACCTATCTCGGCAACGACGCGTACTTCCGCGGCAACGTGGCGGCAGGTGAGTTCCTCGCTACAAACAACGGTACGAAAAACCGCGAGGACGCTATGTACAATCCGGACATGAGAAACCACATCATCACAATAGCCGTGAGAGTGAATGAAGGAGGACATCTTGCCATCGGTGTGGCAAAGACCGGAGAGGCAGGACGGGCTTACTTCGACAACATAAGAGTGTGGTACACGGGTAACAACGAGTTCGGACTCGACGCATACAGCACAAACAGTACTGCAATATCAGACAATAACCTCTACGGAATAGACAATCTGCAATACGGATATCCGCGTGTCTTCAACCTCTCACGTGACTTCGGAATAACCGAAGAGAACGCCGCCACATACGAACCGAAGTGGGAAGCGCTCGTATCACCGGTGAACCTGACCTGCACACAGGTATGGAACACATTCGGAGAAGGCACCCGGCTGAGCGAGCTTGTGGGTCTTGCGGAAGACGGACATGAGATGCGCTTCAAGACAGTAGACCTGTCAAGGGCTGACGAAACGGCAATCTACGCAGGCAAATGCTACGTCATAAAAGTACCGAAGGTGCCACAGATAGCACGCTTCGTGGGCTCCGACCCGACCGAAGCAGTGGAAGGTGAGAACAAACATGAGTTCAGTATATTCAGCACAGAGCCTTTCATACAGGGCGACATCACCTACTACGGTCCGATATATCAGTTCAACGGTGTGACACGCACATCGACACTGGAAGACCTTATCACCGAAAACGATGCGGGAACATACAAGAACGGCACCGTGACAAAGATATACCGCAGTCCTGACGGAAGCGGTGACGTGAAGTTCACGGGCTACTTCTACAAGCCGGCATCGGTAAGCAACGCTTACGTTGTGTCAAGAGGGAACATGTATTTCCTCGGTAAGCAGAGCTGGAAGAGCCTCACCGGAACAATGTGGACGCTCGAGGAGCTGAATCCGGAGAACAACAACAAACTGACATTCGACTTCGGTGACGGAGAAACGACCGGCATAGAGGACCTCAGTTCCGTTACAGATGACGCTTCGGAAAAAGCCGACGGCGTGTTCAACCTCAACGGACAGAAAGTTGCTGACGGCACTTCCACCGAAGGACTTGCCAAAGGAATATACGTTGTAGGAGGTAAAAAGATTGTCGTGAGATAAGCTTATGATAATACACTCAGGCAGTATGGCATCTCAGGATTAGTGCCGTCTGCAAGCCGGAAAGCCGTCCGCTTTCCGGCTTTTATTATAAAACCGGTTTCTCCAGGCAATGAAAGTGTGAACTCATGTTGCTCTCGCTTGTCCGGTTTTTTATTAAAACAGACCGTTGAATCGCAACCGCCACATTAACGAGAGAGCATGTCTGATGACGGAAAAAGGCATCGTCACGGGCGTGGAACAGATGGCCGGTGCCTGCATTGACCGATTATCCGCTTGTCCATGCATACGTACCGCCAGGAACATGAAAGCAATGAAACACATATTAAAACAGATAACTATGCTTCCACAACCGTATGACGGGATTACATTATAAAGCCCGATGAATCACGTAAAATTCAATAAACGACAAAAAAATGTCATGAAAAACACGTCGTTTTCGTATTTATCACGTCTTTATATATAGGAACAGCAACGACATCAACAGTCAGGTTGCACAGCTATACGAACATCCTAAAACGAGAAAAAAATGTTGGGAACACTACGAAAAAGATTATCCGGAGACGCGCTGGAGCTGTTCGTAAGGGAACAGACAGACAATATGTTCAGGTTCGCATTCTTCCGTACAGGCGACAGAAGCACTGCCGAGGACATCGTACAAGATACCCTGATGAGCGTATGCAGACAGGGCAACAGACCGACTGAGCCGGAGAAACTGAAAAGTTATGTATTCAAGGCTCTGTCAAACAGATGCTGTGACGCGGTACGCAAGCACAACATCACAACAGAACCTCTTACCTTCCGCATGGCAGAAACGGTTGAGGACAAAGATGGCAACGAGCGTTCGGCGGTGGAGGAATATACGCGCATCGAAAGAGTTCTTGGCGAAATACCGTACGAACAGGCAGAAACGATACGCATGCACATAATAGACCGGCTGAAATTCACCGAAATTGCGGATATCACCGAAACGCCCGTCACAACGGTGAAATCAAGATTCAAATACGGAATTGAGAATATAAAGAAAAGAATAAACACCCGAAAAAACAATTGATATGGATTGTAACAGTTTTAGAAAAAATGTGTACGACTTCATAGAAGGAAGCACAGACCAGGACCTGACACGTGAGATGGAAAATCACGCAAAGGCTTGTAAAGAATGCGGAGAATTTCTGGAACAGACCGAGAAAGCCATAAGCATGATACGTCCGACATGCGACGTGAAGGCGTCGGACGCTCTGAAAGAGAAACTGAGAATGATAACCGCCGGAACAATAAAGACCGACAGACAGCGCAGAAAGACAGTGCATGTGTTCAGACGCTACGCTGCCATCGCCGCATCGGTGCTCGTTCTTCTGACAGGAGCAGCGGCAATAGGCGGCATACTGCTTAACAGCAGCACGGCAAACGCTGCGTCCAAAGCCATAACAAGTGCGCAGGCATCCGAATATTTCAGTAAAGCCGTACCACTGAAACAGTCGTCTGTATGCCTGAAACTGAACGTGCGCACCTCTCCTAACGAGAACTTCGCGTACGTGACACCTGTGAGCGGATTCGTGGAAACGGTACTGACATTTGTCAACAAGGACAACACCATGCTCTGGAGGATAGAGAAACATAACGGACGAGCCATCGTCTGCGACGGTAACAGACAGTATATGTGGGGCAAGGGCGGCACAATGGGTTATGAGAGCGGAGCCGACTACGAGGGCTTCGCTGAAGGTCTTCTCACCCTGTTACCGGCAGACATCAACATAATAAAAGGCTTGATGCGTACCTGCAACACCCAAAGCAGATACTCACTCGACACAAGCGACGAGGGAATAATAATAACCGCGACCTCTCCCGCCATAGGAAAAGGGCGCGACGGGAAACCTCTGAACTCGGCGATAGACGAATCCGACAGCAAGACCGAGTACATATTCGACAGCAAGACGAAGATGCTGAAAAGCTACAACGTATGGATGAAGGTGATGGGCGTATATGTGAAGGTGATAGAGAGCACCTCTATAGAATACAACAAAAGCGTGGACGTGGCATCAATGCTGAAACGACCGGACAATATCAGAACATGGATTGACGTGACAGGCGACTATGGCATGTTCGCCGGAAGTACGGCAGAGCAAGCCGTAAAGAATGTGTTAGAAGCTGTGACAGAAGGAAAGACACAGAGCGTAAGGAAAGTATTGTTCTGCTACGACATCGGAATGATAGACAGCCTGTACGGCGGAGCCGCCACCGTAACAGTTGGAAAGGCATACAAGGAAGGTACTTACGCTGGAGTGTTCGTACCTGTAGAACTGAAATACAAGGACGGAAAGGTGAAAAAACTTACCGTCGCCGCACGCAACGACAATAAGGGTGGCGCATGGACAATAGACGGAGGACTGTGAGAGACAGCCGTACCGTCAGCGGCGTAACAACGCTCTGACAACGAACCAGAGATGCATCGCCACGGTGGGGAGCGTTCCGTAATGAACGCACATCACACGGAAGCGTTCCTTCAACGAGGCGCGGTGGTTCTCGGTTGTCATACCCTCGGCAAGATAGTTCACCACAACCATGTTGACATTGCGCAGTGCGAGCCGCTCACGGGCGGCTCTTTTCATTATGCGTATGCACCAGTCTACGTCGGCTGAGAAACGGTATCGCAGGTCGTAAGGCACCGCACGGGCTATGTCCGCACGTGCGTAGAACGCCTGATGACACACGAGCATGCCGTGGCGGAACGACTTCCAGTCGAGCCGCTCAGGCGGTGTCAGTCTCCTGTGCGCCACAAACCGTCCCTCCATATCCACAAGATCGGTGTCGCCATACAGCACGGCGGGCAGTTTCCCGTCAGTCCCCACGCATGCGGCAATATCGCTGAGAGTATGCGGCGAAGGATAAGAGTCGCCCGCATTCATGAACACCACGTAGTCGCCGGTGGCTCTTCCCAACGCCTTGTTCATAGCGTCGTAAAGCCCGTTGTCAGGCTCCGACACGATGACAACCTCATGACCGCGGTCCGTGGCGTCAGACTCCGCCTTGTAAGACTCCGCTATCGCCACCGTGCCGTCGGCAGAACCGCCGTCCATTATGATATGCTCCACATTGCGCCACGTCTGTCTCATCACGCTGTCGAGCGTTGTCTTCACCGTCCGCTCAGCATTATACGTACATGTGACGACCGTAAATCTTATGTTCCTACAGTCCATTTCCTCAGATTATATATTTCTTCATGGCAGCCGTCTCGTTGTAAACCTCAATGTATCTCATTGCCACGCTCTGCTGCGAATAGTGCGTATGGACCTTCGACACAGCCGCTCTGCTCATAGCCTCATAGTCGTCACCACACAACAGCCGGTGCATACCTGCGGCAAGGTCGTCAGCCTTTCTGAAGTCAGCCACATAGCCGTTCTTCCCGTGATCTATCATTTCAGGTATGCCACCCGTGCGGAATCCCACACACGGCACGCCGCATGCCATCGCCTCCATGATGGTGTTGGGCAGATTATCCTCAACCGACGGCAGCACATATATGTCGGCGGCGTTGTATATTACGGCTATCCGCTTATCGTCGCTTACATATCCCAAGGCGCACGTTTTGAGCGCGAGGCGTCCCGCCATATACTCCGACTCGCCGCCGAGCACAGCCACCACCGTACTCTCCTTCATCTCCGGATGGTCTGCCACGAGCCTGTCCACAGCCTCGATGAAATACTCCATACCCTTGCGGCGGTCGGTCACGCGGTGCGACACGAAGAGAATCACCTTCTTGTCCTCCGGCAGTCCCGTCTCCCTACGGCATCCCGCCTTGTCGTTCCGGCGGAAGAACACACGTCCGTCGATGGCGTTCGGGATGCTCACTATGCGCTGTCCCTTGAGCAGCGCACTCTGCCGCGCCTGACTCTCGAGCCACCGGCTGCAAGCCACAAAGCATATGTTTCCTGCTGCATAAAGAGCTTTTTTTCTGCGCCATATCTTATTTGAGAGGTCATACTGCGACCCACCGTCAGGCAGAAGCGGACATCCGGCGCATCCGGTCTTGTAAGACATGCATCCGCCCGAGTAATGGCAGATGCCCGTGGCTTGCCACATGTCGTGCATGGTCCACACAACCGGCTTGCCGCTCCTCACTATCTTTCTGATGTTTCTCAACGACAGCATGCCCTGGTTTATCCAGTTGAGATGCACCACGTCAGCCCACTTGAACTCCGGCAGCGACGTTATGTCCGTTCCGCAGTTTGCGATGTCTATCTCGAAAAGATGATTTTTCGAGAACCGCAGATGATTGTATATGCACCATCTTTCCCACAGAAAGTTCCAGCGGGCGCGCATCCTGCCGGGCACCTCCGCCACGGTGATGCTGTCGGTCTGCTTGTCACGCACAAGCATCTTTGCCTTCTCGCCGCTGTTGATGAGCGCCTCCAGCAGTCTTCCTGCGGCAACCGCCGCTCCTCCGGTACGCTCGCTTGTATTTACAATCAGTACATTCATTTTGCCTGTCCGACTTTTTCTCCATACTTAAGACTTCAAACGGGATTTCTGAAAACACCATATTGCTTTCCCGAGTGCAGCCTATCTTATGCAAAGATAGCGCAAGGTGAGTGCAGAAACAAGGCGGGGAAAACAACGTTTTACCAGACTTGGTACTGCCGAACCGTAGCCTATCTTATGCAAAGATAGTGCAAACGAGCGGAAAGAAAGCTTGCTTTCACTTTCCCGAGTGCAGCCTATCTTATGCAAAGATACAAAAATGTTTTATTCAACCCACACCTTATTATATAATAATACAATCCCGTGAAAATAAAAAAAACGGCTGCCGCCCACACCCATTATCCGATAAACACACATCAGTAAACCGCCCGCCGCTCCTCCGCCCCACAGTGTCAGACACCCTGCATTGCTACCCTGACAAAACCATGGCGACAATGGCATCTCATAAAACGTTAACATCCTTAAAATCAGAAGAATATATAAGATATGCGATAAAATATTCCCAAATATGCGGAAATAACGCATAAACACCCTTCAGGCATCCCTTCAGAATGTCATAATGCTACCTATGGATGACAAATCATGCCATTATCCAAACCCACGGACGACATTTCCGCACATTATGAACGTTGTGCGCGTACACAGATTATTGACATATGTCAAAAAAGAATTAAAAATATCATATTATATGTTTTATTGTTTGCAGGTATCAAAAAGCCTTTGTATCTTTGCAACGTCAAAAGGTTAATAGATTGTTTAGGTTAGTAGTAATAGATTTAGGTTTTTAGTTATTAGTTTTAAGGTAAATTAAAACGATTGTTTAACAGGTAACAATGCTGGGCCGTGAGGTTCGCATTTGTTTCGAAAGTTTTTTTAGTTAAACATAGGAATATGTCACTGCTTGTTGAAAGTAGTGGCATTTTTCTATTTTAGACGGTTACAAAACCGACCGCTTCAACGGCACAACGCGAACCTCGTAGAATCACGTACGCGAGCCGGACATTACGCCGGTGCGATAAAGACATTCCCATTATATACCACCCACACTCCGTTCCGCCGTCATACTCACGGATTTCCTGTCTTATAGGAAATGCGGCGGGCTGAATCAGGAACAAACGCGAAGCAATACAACGACAGTTGTGCTGAAGAGCGAAAAAACGCAGTTTTTTAAGTGAAAAACAGGCATTGGCGGTATGACGACCGCTTCTGGATAATACAACAAAATGACGAACGGCAACGAAAAACCATCCACCGTAAACTCCGCAGGAATGAGTTATTTGCCGGAGAAAAACTTTCCGGCGTGAAAAACGCGATTTTTCGAGACAATCATTAAAACACTGGCGCATAGCGGATTAGGCAAAAACGCGTTTTCATATGGTGACAACCATGCTGCGGAAGAGGCTCTTCGGGCACGCGGAAGAGCCTTTATGTGCGTGCGATACGGGCTTTTCCGCATTACGGGAAAGGCTTTCTCACGGCACAGCGGAGACTGAAAAGAAGTGAAAAAGGTGTTTTACGGTTGAAAAATAAGGAAGAAACGGAATAGAAACAGTGCCAAGACGCGCTTACGACACACCGCGACACGCTCCGGACAGACCATATTGCGGCATGCCGTACTCTATTCCGCGCTTTTGCGATGTCAAAATTTTTTACTGCCTGAACGATGACGGCTGACACCCGATGTCAGCCGTATATGAGCACCGTGGCATATGCGCTGATGCCTTCCTCACGCCCAGTGAAGCCCAGACGCTCGGTTGTTGTGGCCTTCACCGACACGTTGTCAACGTCCGTGCCTATCACCTCAGCCATACACCGGCACATGTCCGGAATGTGAGGATTGAGCTTAGGACGCTCCGCGCACACCGTTGCGTCGATGTTGCCCACCGTGTATCCTTTCTCAGCTATCAGCCCCACGGTCTTCTTCAGCAGTATCTTGCTGTCCACGTTGAGCGTCTCCTCCGCCGTGTCGGGGAAGTGATAGCCTATGTCGCGCATGTTTGCCGCACCGAGCAAAGCGTCGCACACGGCATGAATGAGCACGTCGGCGTCGCTGTGTCCGAGCAGTCCGAGTCCGTGGTCTATCTTTATTCCTCCGAGCCAGAGGTCGCGTCCGGCTACCAGCCTGTGCACATCGAAGCCGAATCCCACACGTATTTTCATGTCCTTATACTTATTCCGTTAATATAAAATGCATGTTTCCGCCGTCCCGCGCGTCATCTTCTGAACAGGTCTTTTATTCCGTCCATGTCGAAGCTGAGCGTGAACCGCAGTGTCTGGTCGAGCGGATTGCTCTTCGCCGTGGCTATAAGATAGGCGGCATCGAGCGAGAACACGCTCATCTTGAAGCCCGCGCCGACCGTGAAATACTTACGGTTGCCCTTGTTCTCAGCCTCATGGTGATAGCCTGCACGCAGGGCGAACTGGTCGTGATACACGTATTCGCCACCCACACTCCAGTATATCTCCTGCAGCTCTTCCTTAAAACCGCCCGGCGCATCGCCGAAACTCTTGAATATACCACCTATGCTGCTCACGTCGTAATAGTCACGCTGGACACGCTCCTGATAGTCTTCCGTCGACTCACCGTCGTTCTGCTTGGGATAGGTAGGCACGAGAAGCTTGTTGGCGTCAGCCGTGATGGTGAAGCGGTTATACTCGTCCACGGGCACCATGAGCGCGGCTCCGAGGCGCATGTTGGTAGGGATGAACTCGCTGTTGTCGTCGCCTCCGAACGTTATCTTGCTACCGATGTTCGATATGTTCAGTCCAAGACCTATCTGACACTCGCGGGAGCCTATCGTGAAATAGTCCTGATAGTATGCCGCGATGTCGGCTGCGAAAGCGCTTCCGGGCGATGTGTCCTCAGTGTAGTCGTAGGTAAGGTCGGAGTAAATCCATCTCACTGCCGCCGCAATGGAGAACTTCTCGCTGAGCATTATGGAGTAAGCCACGTCGAGCGACATCTCATACGGGTTGATGGTCATGCCCGCGTCCTCACTCATGCCGCCGCCTGTGTACACCTCTCCGAGCGAGAAGTAGCGCAGCGAAGCCGACACTGCCGAGTAGTCGCCTATGCGGTAGTAGCCTGCAAGATAGGCAAGGTCCATGTCGCTTACAAGCTGCCGCAGCCATGGCGTATAGTTGAGGGCGACACCTGCCCTGGATATTGTGAAGGGATATTTTGCCGGGTTCCAGTATTGCGAAACCACGTCGGGGTCGGTCGCCACACCCGCGTCACCCATACCGGCGGCACGCGCGTCAGGGGCGATGGTCTGCGATGTGACCGACGTGTTGACAGGGTTGAACATGTTCTTCTTGTCCTGAGCCGGAGCCGCCAGCACAAGACCGAAAGACAGGCACACAGCCAGTATTCTTATCTTTGCGTTCATTCGTATGATGTTTGTCGTTAAATTAAAATATAATATGGCACTGAATTAAAAACGACGATGCGTCCTATTTATTGCCGATAATGACAAGTTTCTTTGCCTTGGAGGTCTGCGGGCTGCCGTCCGACGACATTCTCACACGGTAGAGATATACTCCCGTGCCGAGCCGGCTGCCTCCGTCGACGGTCAGGTCCCAGTCCACGGTGTAGGCGCTTCCCGTGCTCACTCCGCTCTCCTCGTGCGTCCAGAGCAGGCGTCCGCTCATGTCCATCACGTCGATTGCCACGTCCAGGTTGCTTCCCGCGCGGTCGTGGCTTATTATGAATGTTGTGGAGGTGGTGGCGGGGTTGTCCGTACAGCTCACGCTGAGCAGCTGTGGGGAGAGCCCTTTCACCACGTTGAAGCGCAGACTGGTGGACGACATGTTGTTGAACACGTCCCATGCACGGAACTCGAGCGTGTGTTCGCCTTCCTCGAGCTCGGGAATGTTGTAGTATGTCGAGCCTCGGGTGTATGTTCCGAAGTCGTAGCTGAAGTTGTCGTTGAGATTGTATGTGCGCGCCATCTCGCCGTCGATGACGAGCTGCAGGTCGTGTCCTATGCCGTTGCCGGATGTGTTGATGCCGTCCTTGTCCATTATCTCGGCTACGAAGTATGGCGTGCTGTTCACCTTGCCACCGTTGACGAACGACGGCGAATTGAGATAGCAGAATATCGACGGACCCACGGAGTCGTTCTCGGCGATGTCTCCTCCTCCCACGGTGAACGCCTCGCAGCTGCCGTTGCCGATAAGTGTGCTGTCGTTGCTCACGGCATAGAGGTTGATGAGTCCGGTGCCGTCGGTGTAGTTGATGTCCTTGGGCACGGCGAAGGAGAACTCGAACCGTCCGCCGGATATGCTGTCGTTGCCGCTGAAGAGCACCTTCGTGCGGTCGTAATAGGTGAACGGCTGGGCAGAAGCCTCATCCTCGTTGCGGTTGTTCCACCGGCATGTCACCAGCTCGCGGCTGTCGCGCACGGTCGCCGAGAGCACACCGCCGAACGTCGGAGCGTCCTTCACATATCCGCTCACTCTCATTATGTTGCCCGCTCCCACAGACACTGTCTTGCCGTCGGTGACGTCGGTTCCGTTTATAGAGTCTACCACAACGGTGAGCTTGGGCAGGCAAAGCGTCATGGCAGGGTCGCCCAGCAGCGAGTACTGAAGGTTGTTCACCACCTCCATGTCGCCGTTTGTCATCACACTGTTCTTCGCCAGCCGCTGCGCCTCACCGAGCGTGGTGGGTTTCCCGTCGGTCAGGGTGAGCACGTTGCGGAGGAAGTTCATGTTCATCGTCTTGTTGTGGGAGGCATACACAGTGCGCGTTGTGCCGTAGAAAGCTACGGCTCCTCCCTTAGGATTGAGCACCGCAGTCTCTCCTATTGTCTGCTTTGTTCCGTCGAAAGGCATGATGTCGCACGACGCCGTAATCCACAACGGGAGGTTGGTGTTGGTGAAACCGGCGAAGTCGGAAAGCCTCAGCACCGACTCGTGGGATATCTGGTCGGCTCGTCCGTGTCCTGCATAGTCCATGATGAGAGCGCCCGTCTCCTGCTGCTGTTTTATGGCTCTGCTTGCGTCGGGATAGGAGTTTCCGGTGGAGGAAGTCTCACGCTTGTATGCGTCCCAGAGCACTTTCTTTATGTTGAAGCCCGGATTGAGCCGCGCCACCATGTCGGCGGCGTCGTTCACGTCGGTCATGTGTATGTTGTAGTTTCCGTCATCTCCCATGAACATAAGGGTGTTCTGCCACGCTCCGGCATTCTCGTTCCCGGTGTAGCTTATCACCTTGTCCACCATCACGGCGGCATCGCTCTCTGTCGTTACGGGGAATCTTCCCACCGCCACATCGAGCTTGTCGCGGAGCAGAGGATTCTCTCCCTCACCGTCGTCGAGCATGCAGAAGTAGCCGTCGTCGATGTAGCAGCTCACCTCGTTGAACGAGTTCTCGCTCTCAAAGCACAGCAGGTAGTCGTCAGGATTGAGGTTGCGGCACTCCTGTGTGAGCATCCGGTTGTCCCACACACAGTCTCCGAAGAGCACCAGATACTTAGGCATGTCGTCCTCGGATGACGCCCTGTCGTAGAGCATCTTGAGGTAGTTGCGGTAGGCGCTGGCGTCGGGCGTGCCGCTCGAGAACTCGTTGTAGAGCTCGTCGGCAGGCACAATGCGCACTCTCAGTGCGTCGCGTGTCTCGTGAAACTCCTTCAGCCGTTCCGCCTGCTTCCTCAGTTTCTGCGACGTGGGGATGATTATCACCATGTCGGCTGCACCGTCCGCGTGCAGATCCTGGTTGGTTATGTTATACACATACTGCGGTACTGGGAACGACGAGGCAAGGTCGGGCGCGGCAAAAGGCTTGTCCCATGCCATCGACACGAAGTCGAGGCGCGCCGGTCCGCCCGAAACGACACTTATTCTTACAGTGTTCTGAGCCTTCGAGTTGCTTATCCTGTATGTTCCCGACTTCTCGTTGCCTTCGTCATATGCGCCGAGAGTGACATCGAGCGTGCCCACTACGGAGTCGTTGAACTCCACCTGCACACGGCACGCGCTGCCCGCCGTGACATTGACAGTGAGCGAGCCGGCGGCGGTCTCGGGGTTTCCTGCCATCTCCACCGTGTGCGGCGACGACGCTGTTATCTGACGGGTGTCGAACAGATTGCGCCCTCCCTGATACCAGGCGTAGCCGTCTGTCTCGTAAAGAGAATGATAATAGTAGGATGAGGGATAGAACGACGCGATGAAGTCTTCCTGTGATATGCGGGCGGGAGAGCCTTCGTCGTTCTGTGTTATGAAATAATATCCGTAGTCGGAATAAGGGTTGCGCGTGCGGCGGGTGCTGTTGTTCGCCTTCCACGACACCGGACCGAGAGCGTGGAACAGCAGTCTGCCTCCCACCTCACACAACGGAACCTCGCGAAGGTCGTCGTTTTCGGCAAGGTCGTCACCCGAGAGCCGTTCGTCCCTAAGGTTGCCGCCGTAGCCGTATACCTTCACTTTATTTATATCAGAAAAGCCAGCCTGACGGATGAGCGACTCACTGAGCTGGTACACCCCGGTGGAAGGCACACGTATCTTTGCCCACCGTCCGGAGGCGAGAACCGAATGGGCGGCATAGCGCGAGGACGGGTCGGAAGCGGTGCGTGCGGCTGCTCGTCGTGCGGAAGACACCGGACGGGCTTCCTTCTTCAGCATGAAGCTGACCAGAAGACGGTAGCGTCCGTCGCGGTAAACCACCGGACAGAATTCCGTCTGGAGCGAAGGCCGCTTACGGTCGAACACTATGCGGCTGCTTATCTCAGGCATAGCGGGCGGCAGTCCGGGCACAATCTTCCTGTATGCCTCAATGTCCCGGCGCGGCATATCGACGAATTCTGGATATGCCAAAGACACTGTGTAAACGGAATCGGAATAATTCTCAGGCAACGGGAAAGTGCTTGCAAAATGCGGAAGCACGGAGTCTGTCCTCACCTGACCTGCCGTCAGGTTGAAGAACTTCTGCGCTCCGGCATCCGAAGCATGCATGAGCAGGAGCATCAGAAAGAATATACTGTAAAACGGTCTGTTCACGCTTATCATACGCTTTAGCTTTTTCCGGCTGTCCGTAAACCGGCTTCGTCACGGTCTAACGGCACGAGAACCCGAGCACCTTGCGGTCGTCGAGCCAGCCCTCCAGTCTGTCTCCTATGGCGACAGGACCCGTTCCGGCTGGCGTTCCGGTGTATATGAGGTCGCCGGTCTTCAGTGTGAAATACTTACTTATATAAGATATGAGTTCGTCGACAGCGAATATCATATCGCCCGTACAGGCTTGCTGAACGGTGGAACCGTTTATGTCGAGCCGCAGATTTATTGCCTGTATGTCGCGGAACCTGCCTATGTCCACCCACTCGCCTATCGCCGCCGAGCCGTCAAAACCCTTTGACAGTTCCCACGGCATGCCTTTCTCGCGCAGTCTGCGCTGCATGTCTCGGGCGGTGAAGTCCACTCCCAGGGTCACGGCATCGTAGTAGCGGTGGGCGAAACGCTGCGGAATGGACTTGCCCAGACGGCATATCCGCACCACAAGCTCTGCCTCATAGTCTATCCGCCCCATGAAGTCGGGCACGAAGAACGGCTTCCTGTCCTTCAGCAAAGCGGAGTCCGCCTTTGTGAAAATCACAGGTTCCTCCGGTTTATATAACGTTCCGTCCAGCTCTTTATTGTGCCGGACATAGTTCATTCCTACAGCAAATATCTTCATTTTGGATAATTAACAAAAGACGGAGTCATAAAGAGCATATGCTCCCCATAACTCCGTCATCTATCATTTGAGCGAATTATCAGCCGTAATCTTATTCAGCAACAAGGGTGAAACGCTTGTAAGCGACAATCTTCAGGTCCTTGTCCTGCTTCTTGAGATAGTCTGCCACGCTTGTCTTGTCGCCGTCGCCGAACTGGAACTCCTGGTTTACGAGACAGCATTCCTTAAGGAATTTGGCAAGACGACCTTTGGCGATGTTCTGTATCATCTGCTCCGGCATGTTGGCAGCCTTCTGCTCCGCTGCCTCCTTCTTGATGACAAGAGCCTTGTCGGCTTCCTCTCTTGTGAGCCAGCCTTTCTTGATGTTCGACTCGATGTGGTCCTCGCTGTCAACCAGGTTAGGATTCAGACCGGCTTTCTTGAGTGCAACCTCGACAGCCTTCTCTATCTGTTCCTCCTTTGTCTTCTGCACAGCCACCTGGAACTCATTGTCCTTCACTTCCTGAGGAACAGACTCCTCATCGAGCGCAATAGGCTTCATGGCAGCCACCTGCATTGCCATCTTGTGTCCCAGCTCCGCATTTTCCTTGTTGAGCTGAACCATTGTGGCGAGAGTGTGCTTACCCATGTGGTCGTACACCTCGATGTTATCGCCCTCAAGGACGTTGTATCCGTCGAGCTCCATCTTCTCGCCCGTGATGCCCGAACGCTGTGTGATGGCATCCTGAACAGCCGATCCGTCGGCAAGAGTAAGAGCCTTCACCTCGTCGAGAGTGTGCGCCTTGGCAGCGATGGCAGCGTCGAGTATGTCGCTTGTCAGCTTGATGAAGTCGGCTCCGTTAGCCACGAAGTCGGTCTCGCACTTCAATGCCACGATAGCTGCGAAGCCGTCCACCTTCTTCACGAGCACACATCCGTTGGATGTCTCACGGTCGGAACGCTTTGCGGCGATGGCGAGTCCACGCTCGCGGAGCAGGTCTTTTGCCTTGTCGAAATCGCCTTCAGCCTCTGTGAGAGCCTTCTTCACGTCAGCAAGACCGGCGCCGGTCATTGCGCGAAGTTTCTTTATATCGTCAATTGAAACAGCCATATTTTATTATAGTCTTTTGATTATGAATGAATGAATGGTTTCTTATACTGTTACTCTGCAGCCGGTTCCTCAGCGGCGGGAGCCTCTGTTGCCTGAGCGGCAGCCTCTTCAGCGGGAGCGTCCTTGCGTGCCTTGCGTGCGCGCTTCGGTTTTGCGTCGGCGGCAGCCTCAGCCTGTTCTGCGGCAGCCTTCTCGTCTGCCTTCTCAGCCCTGCGCTCCTCCAGACCTTCGGCAATGGCGTTGCAGCATGCTGTAAGAACCACGTCGATGGAGTCCTTAGCGTCGTCGTTGGCAGGTATGACGAAGTCGATGTTCTTCGGATCAGAGTTTGTATCTACCATCGCGAAGACAGGAATACCCAGACGGTTTGCCTCTCTCACGGCGATATTCTCCTTCATCACGTCCACAACGAAGAGTGCGCTGGGCAGGCGTGTCAGGTCTGATATAGAGCCGAGGTTCTTCTCCAGCTTGGCGCGCTGGCGTGTGATCTGCAGCAGCTCGCGCTTCGACAGCTTGGAATAAGTACCGTCGTTCATCAGTTTGTCTATGTTGGCCATCTTCTTAACAGCCTTGCGTATTGTGGGGAAGTTGGTGAGCATGCCGCCCGGCCAGCGTTCGATGACGTAAGGCATATTTACGCTCGTTGCCTTCTCGGCAACGATTTCCTTTGCTTGTTTTTTAGTAGCGACAAACAGGATTTTCTTTCCTGACTTGGCAATCTGCTTGAGAGCGTCCGCAGCCTCGTCAATCTTGGCTACTGTCTTGTGCAGATCGATGATATGAATGCCGTTGCGCTCCATGAAGATATAGGGAGCCATAGCGGGATTCCATTTGCGACGCAGGTGACCGAAGTGGCATCCTGCTTCCAATAACTGGTCAAAGTTAGTTCTTGACATTGTTGTTTTTGTTTGTTTAAATTGTTTACTTTCCTTTTAGTTTTCTCTAACCAGCCTGTGGGTAATCCGTAATACACTACCCGAAGTCTCACAGGCTTGGATACTAAACTCATGCATCCCACGCACCGGACATATCGCCGCGACGCACTGCCATGGCGGCAGCAGACGGCACATCCGGCACAGGACGACATTAACGCTTGCTGAACTGGAAGCGGCGGCGTGCCTTCGGGCGTCCCGGCTTTTTACGCTCAACGGCGCGTGAATCGCGTGTGAGGAAGCCTTTGTCCTTGAGAGTCTTCTTGTCGTCGGCATTGATTTTCACCAGCGCGCGTGCTATTGCGAGGCGCAGAGCCTGGCTCTGTCCGGTGTAACCGCCACCGTCAAGATTTGCCTTAATGTCGTATTTGCCTTCCACGTTCAGCAGTTGCAGCGGCTGCTTCACAACATACTGCAGTATGGCTGAGGGGAAATATTTCTCCAGTTCTACCTTATTTATAATGATCTTGCCTGTACCCTCTGTGAGATAAACACGGGCTACAGAAGTCTTGCGGCGACCAATTGCATTTATCATTTCCATCTTACTGTTTATTTATACTGGTTTATATCGATTGTCTTAGGCTTCTGAGCGGCCTTGTCGTGCTCCTCGCCCTCAAATACATAAAGGTTATTCAACAGCTTGCGTCCGAGCGGACCTTTGGGCAGCATGCCCTTAACAGCGTGACGAATGATTCTGTCCACACCGTTGGGACGGTTGCGTAAGTCTGCCGGTGTGTTGAAACGCTGTCCGCCAGGATAACCAGTATAACGGGTATAAACCTTGTCGGTCTCCTTCTTTCCGGTGAAAACCACCTTAGAAGCATTGATGATGATTACATTGTCTCCACAGTCAACATGAGGTGTGAAGTTCGGTTTGTACTTTCCGCGGATAAGTTTTGCTACTTTAGAGCAGAGGCGGCCTACCACCTGATCAGTTGCATCAACAACAACCCACTCCTTCTTCGCAGTTTCCTTATTGGCGGAAACAGTCTTGTAACTTAAAGTGTTCATTGTTTAATTTAAATATTACTACTAAAAAACATTATAACTTTGCGCGAGCGATTCACTAACCGTGAGGTCCGGCCAAAGACCTCCACTATTAACACTCTCACGCTGGGGACTCTAAGTGTATCCCCGAAATAATCGGACTGCAAAATTACTTAATTTATTCAGCGGGAGCAAACGGGAACGGCGCGGGGAAAGTAATATTAATGAAATTTAACTGTTTTAGATATTATTAATACCGTTATCAACCTGCACCGACCGCATTACGCACATACGGGACAAGGTGAGGAGGATGCCGGAACGGATTCGGAGACGCACAGGATAACGCAAACCGACATTAACAGATGTTCACGTTTGGAGATTCGGATTTAACATATCGTTTTCCGCATTCCGGCATTCCGACAGACAGCCGGCAGTGACCGGAAAGCCCGTCCGGCACCCTCCGGAGGGCGATTTTATATGAATCTCACAGCCGGAAAGGCTCTTCTGCATTGCAGAACATGCCATACCGGTGTGCGGAAAAGGCTTTCCGGTGGTGCGATACAGGCTTTTTGAGGTCATGAAAAAGGCTTTTCGGTGTAATGAAAAAGGCTCTTTGAGGACACGGAACGGGCTTTTCCGCAAAACGGGAAATGCCGTCCCTTAATATCAAACAGCACAAGCGGTTGTATGACAAAGAGTTACGCATTTCACAGAAAAACGCGATTTCCGGTGCAAAATTAAGTCCAAGGGCGTCGCAACCCGGTTTTTCCGCGTTTTTGGAGGATGCCGTTTAACATTTCGGACAGTGCATTTATGATTTTTTAAACAATCGTATATCATATATACAACACCTCACATGGCGTCATGACATATCATATACGATACTATTATATATAATGTGCGGCACTGTCATATATCAAGGAACGGCAGCGCGCGCGAGGCACATCCGCTCCTACTTCAGCATCACTATGCGCCGCAGGATGAGGTTCTTGTATTGTCTTTTCATGTCATGCGGCAGGAACGAAGAGTCTATTATCCCGAACCATTTAGGTATGGCGCGGCTGAAGCGTTTAGCCATATTGTCTATCACCTTGGCATCGATGCCCGACGATGTGATAGACTTTATGAAATCATCTCGCCTGAGCCTGCGCTTCTTACCGTTGAGCGTGAGAGCCAGTTCTTCAGGGTCGCCGGGCATGATGAGCGCGGTCGCCACCATGTCGTAGGCAGGAGTGAGCGTGTAGCCGGTCGTCCCGTTGTTGTAGAGCGAGAAGTTCTTCAGATGCATGTCGGCGTTGCCGGTTATCCACGAGAACACCACCATTTCCCAGAAGTTGACGAGGTCGAGCTTCGGAGCCGCCGAATACTTCTTTATAGCCTTTGCAATCTGCTCGTACGAACCCTTGTATTTATATTCGGTGAGCCTCTCCGTGAGCTGGCACATGTCCTCCATCGGCACCTTCGCGCCCGTCTCCGTGCGGTCCACGCGCCTCGTGATGTAGCACAGCTCGCCGTCGCTGAAGCGTATAAGACTGTGAGGCACCACGCTTATCCTCACAGCCTCGGCAAGGTGCATGGTGACATCCTCAAGCTCGGGCAAAGCCCTGTAGGCGTCGGTCTGCGGCTTGAGGATGAACCGTCCCCACAGACCGACGATGGTGAAGCGGTCGGGCACGTTGCGCCCTCCCTTGTCAATGTCGAGCGATAGCTTTGCCTGCACACCAGTAAGCGTGCTCTGGCTGCGCACCACCTGCCGCGCGAGGTCGCCCAACTGCGCGCGAACGTAAGGCAGAGCCGGTGCCTCTCGCACGCCGAAGAACTTCCGCGCACACGCCGGATGATAGTCTTTCTGTCCTTCTTTCAGCGGCTTGTAGCAGTGAAGGCATATTCTTTCCGATTCGTTTTCCATCCCGATAACAGTTTATGAAGTCATTGTCCGTCCTGCCCGATGCGGCTTGCGGAGGCGCGACCACGGTCAGTCGTCGTCCTGTTCGGGCACCACGCTCACCGCCCCTATGCAGTCCTTGCAGCACGCCATGAGCAACGCCATGCGGTCGAGCCGGTTTATCTTCCAGCTCCTCTCCGCTATGCCGAGCAGCCAGCCTTCGGGTATGAGCCCGTCGAAGAAAGGAAACAGCACGGTGGCATGATAAGCCTCCTTCCTCAGAGGGAGCGTGAGGCTCACTGCCTCGGCACCGTCTGAGGCAAGATAAGAGCTGTCGTAGCTGAACGTGAATCCGTTCTCGTCCTCGACAAGACGTCCGGCGAGACGGTCGTAAAGATAAACGCGCGCTGTCTTCATATTCTCTTTAGCATAATGATGTACGTGTCAATGTCCTCACTCCTCACGCTTCCGGCTTCCGCCGCCAGCCTCAACCGCCCCCACCTGTCTGCCGAAGAGGCTCAGCACCTGGTTTATCTTGTCCATGCGCAAGGTCTGTTTGCCCTGTTCAAGCTCACGCACAAAACGGAGTCCCACGCCCGACTTGTCGGCAAGGTCCACCTGCGTGAGGTTGAACTTCTTTCTCATCTCTTTCACAAATGCGGCTATTTCCCTGTCTTCCATATTATACCCGTTTGGGTACAAATATAGCAATTAAACACGTATATTATACCTTTTAGGGTATAATTTTATTGAAATCATTTTATATTATACCCTTTCGGGTGTAATAAGAACATAAATCACAGACAATGACAACCGTCTTGCGCGGACGGAGACACTCCCGTACAGCACCATACAGATTGCCGTAACGGTATATAAGCAGCTGTCCTAAATTAACCTATAAATATAATTACTCATATGTTATATCCGTCTTTCTCATCATCCTATGTGCTCTTCAGGGATTCATTCCAGTGTCTCTTCGGTCGTACATTCCGCCAAACCCACTCTTCGGACTTTGAAATGCAGTTTCTGAACGGCACACAATATGACGGCAATTGATTGGGAACATCTGATTAATCATGACAAAAACGGCATTAAACGGACATTCTCCACTTCCACAGGCGCATTGTTTGGCGTATGTCAGAAAATGTTAGTACCTTTGTGGGCACACTTGGCAACGAAGCGCGCGGGATGCCCACGCCGCCGAGAAACCGTTAACATAACAATATAAAAACACAATGGGAAAAGTAATTCTTACCGGTGACCGCCCTACCGGAAAACTCCATCTGGGCCACTACATAGGTTCGCTGCGCCGCAGGGTGCTGCTTCAGAACGAAGGCAACTACGACCGCATGTTCGTCTTCATGGCTGATGTGCAGGCACTCACCGACAATGCGGAGAATCCTGAGAAGATACGCCGGAACATCATCGAGGTGGCTCTCGACTATCTGGCTGCCGGACTCGATCCGGAGAAATGCACGCTCTTCATACAGAGCCAGATACCCGAGCTTGCCGAACTTACCACATATCTGATGAACCTCATCACCGTGTCGCGCGTGCAGCGCAACCCTACGGTGAAGACAGAGATAAAGATGCGCAACTTCGAGGCTAACATTCCGCTCGGATTCTTCTGCTATCCGGTGAGCCAGGCTGCCGACATCACACTGTTCAAGGCTACCACAGTGCCGGCGGGAGAAGACCAGGAGCCGATGCTGGAGGTGACACGCGAGCTGGTGAGACGCTTCAACCAGACATATGCCGAGGTGCTCGTAGAACCGGAGATAATGCTGCCAGAGAACGCCACGGCACGCCGCCTGCCAGGCACCGACGGCAAGGAGAAGATGAGCAAGAGTCTGGGCAACTGCATCTATCTGAGCGACCCGGCTGACGTGGTGTGGCAGAAGGTGCGCTCGATGTACACCGATCCGGACCATCTTCGGGTGGAAGACCCGGGCAAGGTGGAGGGAAACGCGGTGTTCACATATCTTGACGCCTTCTCGACAGACGACGACTTCGCGCAGTACTGGCCCGAGTACAAGAATCTGGACGAGCTCCGCGACCACTACCGCAGGGGCGGACTGGGCGACATGAAGTGCAAGAAGTTTCTCAACACAATCATAAACAACATGCTCGAACCGATGCGCCAGCGTCGCCACGAGTATGAGAAGGACATTCCGGAGATATACAACATCCTGCGCCGGGGCACGGAGAAGGCGCGCGAGACGGCGGCACAGACAATGAGCGAGGTGCGTCATGCCATGCGCATAGACTACTTCGACGACGCCGAGCTCATACGCCGTCAGGCAGAACATTACGCCGGAGGGAAATAAGGAAACGCGGATGCGGGCGCACGGCGCGCCCATCACACATCCTCATGCAGCGTCAACGCCGCAGGCACAGTGTGTCTGCGGCGTTGCTGTATTCATCCCGCCTGACCGCGCGAAGCCTTCCGCTCATGGTTCCATATCTCAACGCTGTTTATTATGTTCTGCCATAGTATGTAGCAGCCCGGTCCCACCGACGACAGCGGATTGAGGTAGGTGTAGGATATCCATATGGCGAAGGCGGTGTTCTTCTGTCCGAGTGCCTGTCCGGCATTGACGGTGCTGTCGAAGTAATGACCTATGAACCGTCCCACGGCAAACTGCATCAGGCACAGGATAAATACCACTACGGCTATCGCTATGAGGAATGTCCAGGTGGTGTCGGCATGCACTATGTTCTTCACAGTGGTGCCGCTGACAATCATAAGGGAACCGCACCACAGGTAGTAAGCCAGATCCTTCACTGAGAGTATGGCGCGGTGGAGGCGCCGCATATGGTGTTTCACAAGATAGGCGAACAGCATCGGAGCCACAAGCACCGTACACACCTTATATAATATGATGCAGAACGCCTCGAAGAACGACATGTGCGCGCCCTTCTCTATGAGCGGAAGGCACAGCGGTATGAGCAGAGCCGTGATGAAGTTTGACAGAAACGTGTATGCCGTCATCTGCTCTATGTCGCCTCCTATCTTCCTTACCACCACGGCGGCTGCTGACGCGCATGGTCCGATGACGCATATAAGCATAGCCTCCATGAGCACAAGACTGTCGCCGGTCATGCCGAACCCCACCACAAGAGCCGTGATAAGCACTACCGTGAGCAACTGGAACGCGCTCACCCAAAGATGCCACGGCACTATGCGGAGCTTTCTGAAGTCTACCTTGCAGAAGGTTACGAAGAGCACGAGAAACATGAACACGGGCAGCATGGCGTCGAGAACGGGCGCGAAGAAGGCGGAGGCTGCGCTCAGCGAGGGGGTGAAGGCGAACGTGAGATAGAATATGGCTCCCATGGCAATGGCTATGGCGAGAGTCCAGTCTTTTATGAACCTGATGACACTCATAACGTTTTGGATTTGTCTTACAGGTGGCAAAATTAGCACAAATTTATCATATCTGTCGCCCCGCAAACGCTTTTTTTGGCACACAGATTGCGTAGAATAAGATAATGGAGAGACTTGCGGAGGCGTTTGTCGGTTTTTTATCGTATCTTTGCATAAACCGTGCTGCACTCGGGAAAGTGAAAACCTGTTTTCTTTCCGCTCGTTTGCTACGGCTTTGCAAAAGTCAGGCTGGCACTCGGGAAAATAAAAACAGGCTCAATGTTATTATAAAACGATGGAATAATGAACATACGAAGAGCGTCTGAAAAAGACATACCACAGATAAAGAAACTGCTCGATCAGGTGAACGCCGTGCATCATGAGGGGCGTCCTGACCTGTTCCGGCTCGGACGGAAATATGACGACGGGGAACTCAAGGACATATTACAGGACGACAGACGTCCGGTCTTTGTGGCGGCTGACAGCAGCGACACGGCTGTGGGATATGCTTTCTGCGTGCTGCAAAAACCCGGAGACAGCCATATTCTCGAACCTGTCACCACCCTGTATATAGACGACCTGTGCGTAGACAAGGACTGTCGCGGACAGCACATCGGCACGGAGCTTTACCGGCATGTGCTCGACTTCGCACGCGAGAAAGGCTGCCACAACCTCACACTCAACGTGTGGAGCTGCAACCCGGAGGCAATGAGGTTTTACGAGCGTTGCGGACTGACACCGCAGAAGGTGTGCATGGAACAGATTATCTGACAGCCGCGACACGGTTATCACACCCTGACAATCATAAGGAAAGGCAAAAGACAATGGACAAACAACCGGCAAAAGTGGATGTGGCGGTACTCATTCTGTTCTTCAACCGCCCCGAAAGACTCAAGGAAGTGTTCGATGAAGTGAGGAAGGCAAGACCATCGCGGCTCTTCCTCTATCAGGACGGACCGCGCGGCGGGCACGACATTGCCGGCATCGAGGCATGCCGGCGCGTGGTGGAGGACATTGACTGGGAGTGCGACGTCCGCCGGATGTACCAACAGCGCAACTACGGCTGCGACCCGTCGGAGTACATATCGCAGAAATGGGCGTTCTCCATCGTCGACAAATGCATAGTGCTTGAGGACGACGATGTGCCATCGCAGTCGTTCTTCCCGTTCTGTAAGGAGATGCTCGACCGTTATGAGCACGACGAGCGCATCACCATGATAGCAGGCTTCAACAGCGACGAGGTGACGCCGGGGGTGCCGTGCGACTACTTCTTCACGTCGGTGTTCTCCATATGGGGATGGGCTTCGTGGAGGCGGGTCGTCGACACGTGGGACGCTTCCTATGCCTTTCTTGACGACGAGTTCGCCATGAACCAGCTCAAAGGAGTGATGCGCCAGCGACGCTATTGTGCCGACACGCTGCGTGCATGCTACGACCACCGCTCCTCTGGAAAGGAGTATTATGAGACTATCTTCTGGTCTACCATGGTGATGAACAGCGGACTCGCCATCATGCCTACACGCAACATGATAAACAACCGGGGCGCGACCGAAGGCTCCACCCATTTCGCAGGAAGCCTCGCCACAATGCCACGGAGGCTGCGGAGACTGTTCACAATGAGACGCTTTGAGGTGGATTTCCCGCTGAGACACCCGCGTTATGTCATAGAGAATGTGGAGTACAAGGAGCGGACATACCGCACCTACGGCTACGGGCATCCGTGGATAAAGGCTGGAAGGTCGGTAGAGGAGCTTCTGCTCAACCTTCGCTACGGCAACTTCGGCATCATTGCGCGCGCCGTGCGACGCCGTCTGGCAAAATGGATGGGACGCGACAGCCACAAATAAGGGGCACGGCTCATCCGAGATAAATCCTTTCGTATTCTTCCTGCATATGTCTTATGCCGAACCGTGACATGGCATATGCCTTGGCTTCAGCACCGAGCGAGCGGAGGTCGGAGCGTGGTATGACTTCTCTGAACAGCCGGAGGAAAGCCTCATCGTCATTGCCACTCACCTTCAGGAGCCATGAGGGAGGCAACGTGTCGCCCAGACCAGGACAGTCGTTTGCCACGACTGGCAGACCCGCCATGCTCGCCTCGATGGACATTATGCTCAGACCTTCAAACTCGGAGGGCATGAACAGGCAGTCGAAAGATGAGAGCACGCCAGACAGACCGTACATCGGCGGAGTAAGAGTGGCATTGCCGCACCGCGCCACGGCACGCTCCACGTCGGGCAGAAGACTGCCGTCGCCCATCACATGAAAGTGATAACGCCTGTCGCCAGCCATGCTCCCGAGCAGCCTTATAAGATGTTCCACTCCTTTCTGACGTTCCATTCTTCCGGCAAAGAGAACGTTGATGCAGCCTTCCTTTATCCCTGCATACGGCTTTTGGGCAACAGGCTGCACACCATTATATATAATAGGAAGAGTCAGTCCGTAGGCTTTCGCGTAGCACGACTGCACCGACGGCGATATAGCCACGTTGCTCGCGGCGCGCTGAAAGAACCGTTCCATGTGTCTGCCGAGCCTTTCCTGACCCGTCCAGAGGCGCGTGTTGTGCACCGTCCGCACTATGCGGCAGCGGCGAGTCCATGGAAAGAGGAGGCGGAAAAAGCGTATACACATGTCCGGAGTCTCCGTATGCACGTGTACGACATCGGGGCGCCAGCGCATGTATACGGGCAGGAACCACAGCGGAAAGCACAGTGCCGCGATGCGTTCGAACAGAAAGTGGAAGCGTATGTCGGGCATGTGCGCGCGGTGGAAGCGTATGCCCGAGCGGTTGAGACCGCCGATGAACTCACGTGTGAAAGGCGTAGAGGCGCGCATCACCTCCACCATGTGATATTCCGTTCCTGCCGTATGGGATGACGCTATGTTTGCCGCCACCTTCTCGGCACCGCCCAAATCGAAGTGGGTCACTATGTGGAAGATACGCACGGGAAGCTTTCTTCCGTCATGCTTTCCGGTGTCTGTCATTGCATTATGGTTTTTCTTATTGTCCAGTCTCATTCCTTATACGAGATAACCGACTATCAGCCAGCCGTTGTAACACCACAGCCAGATGGTGAGAAGCAGCGTGAGCGCACGCGCGAAACGGCTTGTCCGCGTGCCGGCGTTCCTAAGGACGTAAGCCGCCGCTATGGGTATGACAAACGCCCAGTGGGCAGTCATGATGTACACTTCGTTTATACCGAACCCGAAGACTATATGCATCGTCATGTCGAAGGCGAACCACGACAGGACAAGACGCAGCAGGCGCGAGCGTCTGCCATACCATATTCCGGCGGCGAAGAGCAGCACTATGAGAGCCTCTACGACGTAGCTTGCCGCCCAACGGTAGCTTACGAACACCGGGCGGGTCTGCTGCACGTCCTCAAGAAGATGGCTCCGGTGGAGCTGGAGAGACTCTCCGAAGAGATTCTCTGTTATAGAACGCATGCGAGGAGTGGTTATGTCGCTCCACTCAAGCAGCGGAATGTCCTCCGTCATTGCCTTTCCGTTCTGCTTCCTTACCCACTCGTCGTGCGCCTTGAACTTGTCTCCGAAGTTCGGATTCTTCTGTTTCAGATGGTCCTCTATCTTCTTTATGTTCTCCGACTGCGGCTCGATGATAGCCTGCTGCTGCCAGTAGAACAGCCCGGCGAAGAGCAACAGCGGGACAGCGAACGCCGTGACATACCGCCACGAGAACGCCTTGCGGCCGTTGGTGAACAGAAGTGCCAGTCCCGTCTTCACTCCGTTGGAGAGCGTCATGCCCGCCGAGAGGAAGAAAAGCGTGCCTGCGAGCAACGGCGACATGGGCTTGCGCTCCTTCATTCTGGTGCCTGCTATGTATATGGTAGCCACAAGAAGGAACATGGAAATGCCGAAATGGTCGGGCACCATGGTGGCTATGAGCACATGTGCGAAACCGTAGAGCATAGCCGTAAGCAGCATGGCGTCGCGCCGCGACACACCAGCCAGCCCGTTGAGTATGCGCAACATGAACACGGAGGCATATGTTGCGCAGAACACATTGAGCGAGGCGATGAAGAAAACGGCAAAGTTGAAGCCCGTCACTTCCATGAGCCAGCTGTTCAGCCAGTACAGAGGCAGGAGCAGGGCGATGTATAGCGGATGCCGCAAAGTGGAATAATGGACACGCAGGCACGACACCGCTATGCACGAGAACACGTCATATCCCGACATGTTGAGGTGGTTGTAGAATATCGTCCAGAACCCTCCGTGGGCTCCGATGGTGAACCGGTCGAACCTGCTGTATATCAAAAGACCGTTGAACAGAATGAATACTGTCATCGAAACGAGCGCGAACAGCCGTTCCTCTTTTCTTATCTTGAATATTGTTTTCATCTTCGTAACGTCGTTGTTTCATTATTCCCGTCAGCCGGTTTCATGTCTTCTGGCAGCCGGTTTCATGCTTTCAGTCAGCCGATAATGCGTTTTCTCACAACAGATAAGACGCGATGAGCGTGATGTTGTAGCCCAGAAGGAAGCATGTTAGCAGGAACACCGTCACACCGGCGGCACGTCTCACACGTCTGCCGGAGACTGCGAGGATGTACGCAGTGGCTATAGGAATGGCGTATATCCAGTGTGCCGACATGATGTAAACCTCGTTTATGCCAAACCCGAGACCCATGTGCAACGCCATGTCGAGCATGAAATAAGACATGACAAGCCACATGAAGCGCGACCGGCGACCGAACCACACACCGGCGGCAAACAGGAACAGTATGACAGCCTCTATGACATAGTTAAGCGGCGAAGAATAATGCACTATCATGGGACGCTTCCTGAACTCGTCCATAAGCAGGTAGTCCTTGTGCAACTGAATGGATTCACCGAAGAGGTTTTCCACAGCCGACATGGTGCGAGAGGTGGATATGTCGGTCCATCTCATGAACTCACCGTTGCTGATGGGCTTTCCCTGCCTCACTCTTTTAGGCTTCGCGGTTTTCTTCGGAGCCTGCCTTGCGGTGTCGGAAACGGCTTTTGCGGCACGCGCGGAGGCTGTGTCGCCGCCCGGTGAAGCCTTTACGACGGCAGATCCGTTCTTTTCCGATGTCATGGCGAGTGCTTTCCGCTCATTCTGAAGCCTCGTTTCCTTCTGCCGCTGTTCCGCTTCCTTCTTCGCCTTCAGCCTGGCTTTAGCCTCGTTGCGCGCCATATCGCGCGGCCATACTATATGGTCATACTCCAGCCGGCTGCACGTCCAGAGCAGAGCCGAAGGCAATATGACAGCGGCAAGTATGTATGAAGGACGGAAGAAACGGCGTCCGTTGACAAACAGCGCGGACATGAACGTCTTCAGACCGTTGTTGAGCGACGTTCCGGCAGTGAGCATAAAGAGCGCTATTGTGTGCCATGCCGTCATGCGTCTGCCGTCTTTCATCCACTGCCCCGACAGGTGAAGCGTGAGCAACAGGAGCATCATCGAGATGATGAAATGGTCGGGCACCATGGACGAAAGCATCACGAAGGCGAACGAGAAACAGAACACCGTCATGAGCGTAGCGTGGTTTCCGTCCAGTCCGACGATGTCGCGCATTATGCGGCGGAGGAATATCATGGCGTAGAAACCGAAGAAAATCTGTATCGCCGCCACAATGAATATGGCGCAGTTGATGCCGGTCAGCCTCATCAGGAGCTGGTTTATAAGATACGGAACATACATGTAGAACGCCAGAAGAGGATGTCGGTAGACATTATATCCGGCAGTCCAGTCGCTCACCACTGAATAAGTGATGGGGTCGAAACCCGATATCTGGAAGTTGCGGATGAACAGCTGCCAGTAGTATTTAGTCAGAGGAGTGAACCGGTCGAAGTATTTTATGATGACAAGAGAGTTCATCGCAACGAGCATAAGCAGCATTACCGCCGCGAAAAGACGCTCCTCGCGCCGCAGTCCGAATATGCGTGAGGCAGCCTTTATGAGTCTGTTGTCTTTCAGTTTCATCTTTTTGATGTTGCTTCAGAATTGTCATGACAGTCCGTCAGGCACATTATGCCGCCGCGTCATGGTTGTTATTATCCTATTATATATTCTTCCTTACAGCATGTCCGCCTTTTCCCTGCTCCACATCATGGCTTTTCATTTCATTAATGAAAACCCATACGGGCAATGGATTCACGGACACTCAGTCAGCGCAGGCTATTTCCCGAACGGCTGGTAGCGGTGTTCGTCCGCATAGCCGAAGAGTTCCCTGTCGCCCCGGCTGTCACCATAGGCTATGACATAGAGCCGGTCGCGCCCAGTAAGAACCTCTTCCAACCGTCTCACCTTTTCTTTTCCGTAACAGTTGGGTGTGGCGAAACGTCCGGTGACGAGCCCTCCGTCCACCTCCGCCTGCGTTGATATGACGCACACCTTTCCAGTCCCGAAGCGTGCGTCGAAGAACGGCTCGACCCATCTGCCGATGCTTGCCGTCACCACATACACCCTCTCTCCCTTTTCCAGAGCATTGCCTATGCAGTTCATGGCGGCATGCCTGAGTATGCCGTCGCGCTTCCGGGCGAAATCGGCACACAACCTGTCGAACTCCTCCACAGGCATTCCTCCGAACAGATGTGCGAAGAGTCTTTCCTTCACACTGCCTCCTGAGACGAGCCGCATCTTCATCATCACAAGCAGCGGACTATAGCGCAGCAGTGCCCCGATGAGCGCGCGACTGCCTTTCGCGTGCCTTATGAAGGCGATGAGCGAGTCGGCGCGCGTTATAGTGCCGTCGAAGTCGAATACGTGTACTGTCTCTTTTCCATTCATCATTCAATATTCCCTCACGTCGTCACAGTGTCTACAGATAAATCATCACAAGGAAAGCGAGTCCCCACGCTATAAGGACAAACTGCGAGAAGCGGTCGTGCATTATCACCTTCGTAGGGTCGCCGCTCCTCTTGTCGACCACCGTTATCTGTATATACCGCAGAAGTCCCAACAGCACGAACACCGACGTGAGATACAGGTTCTCCGTTCCGAACTGCCTTACCACCTCCGGCGACACGGTGTACATGATGTAGCACACAAGCGTAACTGACGCCGTGATGGTGACAGCCTGATTGATGAAGGTCAGGTTATAGCGTGTGGTGTTCTTTCGCGGAGCCTCTCCCGTCTCGTTCATGCGTATCACGTCGTCGCGCCTCTTTGCGAAAGAGAGGAACAGCGTGAGCAGGAACGTCATGAGAACAATCCATTTGCTCAGCACAATCTCGCCCACTATGCCTCCCGCGAGAATGCGCAGCACGAACCCGAAGGCGATGATGCACACGTCGATGATGGCATACTGTTTCAGCCGCGAGCAGTAAGCGAGGTTCATCACATAATAGAACAGCAGCACAGCCATCGCCGAAGGCATCAGCGGCGCAGGCAGGAAGAGCGCGGTGCCGACGCTCAGCACGAACATCACAGCCATTATCCTGTATGCCGTCCCCACCGAAACCTTTCCGGCGGCTATGGGTCTGTGGCATTTCTCAGGATGGTTGCGGTCGTCGTCGGCGTCCACTATGTCGTTGTAGCAGTAGATTGACGAAGCCGTGAATCCGAACGCCACGAACATTATGAGAGTGTTGACGAACACGCCGGTGTTGAACAGTTCGCTGCTGAAGAACATGGGAATAAAGACAAACAGGTTCTTTATCCATTGCTGCGGACGTATGAGTTTCAGTATATCTTTCATATATATAAATAGGTGTATTCATTGTTCACGTGTGCTGTCCGCCCTTTGCCGGAGTAAGCATGCGCACCACCGGCGACACCATGCGTTGCAGCAGCCATGCCGCCGGAACGGTTATCACCGTGGTGAGAAGGAATGTCTGCCAGTAGCCCAAGTGCATACGGTGGATGTGTACAAGCACGAAGTTGCTGTGTATGAGATAGCATTCCAGACTCAGCGCGCCCACCGTGCGCAGCGCGGCGTTCATCCATCCGGGCGTACGGTGCAGCATCCTGGCGAGCAGCAGCACCGTGGTGAAGGTGAGCGGGATGTATATCATACGCTCGACGAACAGCGGGAACCTGCCGTGCAGCTCCTGTTCGAGATACAGACACGTGCCGAACGTCATGCCGAACGTCACGAGCAGCAGCGGCATGGAGCCTTTCTGAAGGCACCGCCGTTCCATTACGAGTTGTCCGGCGTTGATGCCGAGGAAGAAAACCGGCACCCTGCTCCAGAATATCTCTATGTGACCGACAGCCGAGTGAAGCGGTTCCACCCACTGCACCGCCACACACCACACCACCATCAGCACCGGCAGCCAGCGGTATACCGGCAGTCTGGAGACGAGCCACATGTATGGCGGTGCGGCGATATAGAGAGCCATGATTGCCGGGATGTACCAGAACGTCAGTTCGTCGTGTTCCCAGAATCCGAGGTTCAAGGTCACGTCGCCTATCAGGTCGGCCAGGCTGCTGCTGTAGCGTCCGCTTCCGAGGAAGTCGGGAACATAGAAAAGGCATGCCATGACGAGCCATGCGGGGAAAATGCGCGCGAACCTTCTGGCGTAGAAGAGCCTCGTGTCCGGATGGCGCGTCCATGCGAACCACAGTCCCACTCCGCTGAGGAAGAGAAACATGTCCACCCCCACATTGCCGCAACGGTGCAGTCCGTAGAACGGGTCATCGCGTCTCACCCACACGTGGAACAGTATGATGAAGAGCATAGCCAGTCCCATCAGCTCGCCCCTGAAGCGGCTTATGTCTGCAAGAGGGATGCCCCCTCCGTCCTTTCCGGCTGTCTTTAATCCGCCGTTCTTGCCTGTGTTCATATTCAGGATATGTCTTTACGCCGCACACCAAAGACGGTGTGTCAGCCTTTCTTCATTTTGTTTATTATAAGCCTTGTAGCCCATGCCAGAGCCACGCAGGCAATGATGTAGAGCAGAAGTCCGGCATAGACGTCGCCGCGGCGGCTTATGCCGATGAATATCTTGCGCGCCACGGGATGTATCACGAACAGTGCGGCGGAGAGCCTGCCCAGATGCGAGAGCTTTATGCATAGGTAGACGGGCATGAGCTTCACCGTACCCACGGCGGCAAGACACACATACAGCGGTGCCCACATCCACAAGTGGAAATTCATTCCGCAGAGTATCACGCCCAAATAAGACAGAAACGTGATCAATGCCCATATCCGACGCGGCATCTGAACGCAGTATCTGGCATAGAGAAGTCCGGCGCAGAAAGGCAGCATACTGCCTATGAAGTTGTATCGCAGACGGTTGAGCGTCTCCCCCTGAGGGTCGCATACCACCTGCAAACCCCAGCACACGACAACCACCGCCACCGCCGACAGCCATCCTCCGCGCCTCAGCAGCAGTATGTATACGGCATAGACCTGCAGCATAAGACCGAAAAACCAGTACGGACCGGGCCATATCACCTTGTCGGGAGAGGGCATAAGGTTGTTTAGCATGAGCAGCTGTCCGATGATGTCGGGCACGGCATAGCGGTGCGCGCCCGGCGTTATGGCGTCGACCATGATGAATATGGCGAAGCCCACAATCATCATGTCAAACAGCTTGCGGAAGTGTGTCCGCATGAACGTCATTCTGTCCGGCACGGGCACATGCGGTGTGTGCTCATATTTAGCCACCAGTCCGTAGGCACTGAGAAAGAGGAACACCGGCACGCCGTAGTGTCCGAAGAACGACAGCAGGTGCACAGGCAGGTTGATGTCGGGCTCGAGCAGTGCCCGCATCAGTGCCATGCTGCGGTCTTTGTCGAACGTATATTCATTCTCCTTCACGGCGAATCCCAGCCAGTGGCAGTAGTTGTGGAGCACTATGCCCGCAATAGCCATTGCCCTGAGAGCCGAGCACTCGGTGCGCGAAAGCAGTTGGTTGTTGTTTATTTTAAGCATATCCGGTGTAGTGTTATGTATCGGCATGCGGGCTGCACGCTGTATGCGGCGGCGCGCCATGCCTGTCTTCTCATATTCCTTCAAGCCTGTCGTAGTCGGTGACTCCCTTCAGCAGCCTCGGGCGGGTCTCGTCGTAGTCGGTCGACAGCAGGTCGTAGCGCGGCTCGTAGCATGGCGCCGAGATGCCTGCGAGCCCCATGAGCAGATGTGGCAGGGCGTCGGTCATGAACCGTCTGTCGCGTGCCGCCCTCATTGCCCTGAGCACTTCCGGACGCCTGCGCGCATATCTTGACGAGCACCATATCCAGAACGGGATGTCGAACTCGGCGTGCGCGAGCCGCGCGTCTATCTCAGCCGAGTGCATGCGGCAGAAGAAGTGCATGTCGCCCTCGTAGCATTCCTCGCCGTGGTCGGGCATGTATATCACCACCGCGTCGTCGTTGCGGAAGCGGTCTACAATCCTGTCCACCACGGAGTCGTTGTATAGCACGGCGTTGTCATAGTCGGAAAGGATGCGTCTCTCCCTTGCGTTGAGGTTGGGTTTGAGCTCCTTGTAGTCGTCGCCCTTGAACAGTTTGCGGTCTTTAGGACTGCGCTGGCGGTAGCTCACGTGCTGTCCTATGAGATGGAAAATCACCAGGTTGTGGTCTCCTCCCTGCCCTTTCAGCCTGTCGTAGTCGTCGAGCAGACCCTCATCATAGGTGTGCAGGCGGTCGTTGCGCGTGTCAAACTGCGCCTCGCTGAGCGTAGGGTTGTTGAGGAAGAAGCCGCCGCTGAAGTCGTATACCGCCTCGTGCGCCTTCGGCAGAAACTGGTTTGTGAGAAACGTCACGTGGTATCCTGCCTTGCGGAACACCTCGGTGAAGAGCGGATAGTCGCACCACTCGCCCTTCTGCCCCTCCACGCGCGTGGAGAAAACACTCTTGAACACGAAGCTCGTGAGGTTGTGGGGCGACACCACATCGGTGAACTTCACGAGGCGTCCCTGCCTCTCGAGCCTCTGCTGACGGGGCGTCGTGGGCATGGGATAGCCGTACATAGCCGAGTGGTGGCGGCTGTAGCTCTCGCCGATAATGAGCACAATGGTGGGGCTGCTGTACGAGCAGCTGTCCACCCTGACGTCGTTTATGCCTGCTATGAGCCTGTCTATCTGCTTTGCCGCGAGCGAGTTGGCATACACGCTGAACACAAGCCGGTAGGCGGGAAGATAGAGCTGGGCGTGGTCTTTCTCCGTGAGCGTGTGCTCCACCTCGCCTATGTTGGTGCCGCTCATGAGCTTCCATGTAGCCTGTTTGTTGTCCGCCGACACGACGGCAGCCCACACCACCATTATCACGACGGCAAGTCCGGCGGCAGCCCTTACGTAAGTCTCCGACGCGAACGCGGCTATCCTCCTGCCCGCCTCGCGCAGGCGTTGCTCCGTGCGGTGTGGGATGATGTGGGGAAACTTCAGGCGCAGGGCAGTGAGCACATGCAGGATGATGAGCGCGAGCACCCATCCCACGCTGCTTGTGATGACTCCCGGCGACACGCACGAGCGCAGGAACTCGCCCGCCTCGCGCGTGTCGGTCTCACCGACGAGCATGAGCATCGAGGGCGTGAGCGTGGACTGGAACTTCACAAAGCAGTATACGTCGACGAGCGACGTGGTGTAAAGTGCCACATAGAGCAGTCCTCTCGCCCACCGCCTTACGGCAAGCGGCAGCAGCGCGAGCACTATGCACAGGGCGTAAGTGTCGAGCAGCAGTTCGAGATAAAGATTGTCGTAAACCTTGGCACCCTTACTGTCGGGCAACACCGCCCACGAACTTACGCATCCGAGCGCGTACATGAAAAAGAAGAACGAGGCGTTGGCGCCTATCGGCTTTACGGCAAGCGTGAGCGCATCGCACAGTGCTTTCACAACTTTCTGCATGTTATGGAATTTTTGGCAAAGTTACATCAAAATCGTGAAATACGGAAATAAACTCCTCACTGACGCGCGTCGGCGATGATGCTGTCGAGCTTCCGGCGCGCGTCCTCCGCTCCGGTGAACACTATTCCGTGCATTCCCAGCCTGCGCGCCGTCTCCACATTCGCCTCCTTGTCGTCGATGAAGACTGTCTGCTCCGGCTTCAGCGAGTAGCGGTCGAGCAGTATGCGGTATATCTGAGGCTCGGGTTTCACTTCCTTCTCTATGCCCGACACCACGGTGCCTTCAAGGAGCGAGAGGAAGTCGAACCGCTCGAAAGCCACGTGTATGTTCTCAGCCGACCAGTTGGTGAGCCCGTAAAGCCGGTAGCCTTCGTCCTTCAGACTGCGCAGCAACGCCACGCTCTCCGGCTTCTCTCCCCGCAGCATCTCTCCCCAATGCACCGGAAACATCTCTATAGCCTCCCTGAACTCGGGATGAAGGGCAGTGAGCTGTGCCACGCCCTCGGCGTAACTGCGTCCCCGGTCGTTCTCAAGGTTCCATTCGTCGGTGCATATGTTTGCGAGGAAATACTCCATACGGCTGTCGTCGTTGAAGTATCCGCGATAGTAGTAGCGGCTGTTCCAGTCGACGAGCACGCCTCCGAAGTCGAATACGATGTTCTTTATCTGTGACATGTCTGTATGTAAATGGTTTTGTGATTATGTCGCCTGCATATTGCAGAAGCGTTATTATGTTGCAAATATATAAATTCAACGGCATTACAGCAAATTGTCACCGCGCTTTTTGGCGTGACACCGTCGCACGACAGGAAAAACTGTGCGGAATACATGAAAACGCGGTTTCGCATTGACTGTTTTTATATAAAACAGGCTGCACTCGGCAATTTGAAAGCATGCTTTCATTGCACTCACTGGCACTGTCTTTAAATAAAACAGGCTGCACTCGGCAATTTGAGAGCAAGCTTTCATTGCACTCACTGGCACTGTTTTTAAATAAAACAGGCTGCGACAGGCAATTTGAGAGCAAGATATCATTGAGTCCGTTGGTACTTTTTTTTGACAAAAGAAAACGGCGAAAGAGATTTCGGATAACGCTGAAAAGTGTATCGCACAGCCTCATCCGCTCCTCCATTTCACGGTTTTACTGTTACAGAAAGCCCGTTTTGCGGCAGACGTGTCACCGGAAAGGCTCACTGACAGCTCCGAAAAGGCTTTTCCGCACCGTCAAAATGCCTTTCCCGTACTGCGAAACGGGCTTTCCCGCAGGACGGAAAAGCCTTTCCTGCAATGTTGAAAAGGCTTTTATAAATGACAATGATGTGTATGTCATTGGTTTACAACATATTACCCAAATCGCAAAATACTGCGCCAAATGCGTCCGGACAGACGCCCAGCCGCAAATAAACGGTTCTCGCGGAGTTGAGGTTGGACAAATATACGGGTTCGTTGGTATTGCGCACAGAGAACATGTATACCCGTCTCATACCGCAGCCTGCCAAAAGTAGAGACGCAAAATCTTGCGTCTCACGTTGAATCCATAGCAACACACGCACACAACAATGCATTGACGGCAAAGGGCTTACCTAATTGTGAGACGCAAGATTTTGCGTCTCTACTTTTTACAGGCATCATAATGAACCCGAGACTTTCACCTTATATTATAATGGCGGCAGCCTTGTAGAGACGCAAAATCTTGCGTCTCACGTTGAATCCATAGCAACACAGGCACACAACAATGTATTGACGGTAAAGGGCTTACCTAATTGTGAGACGCAAGATTTTGCGTCTCTACTTTTGGTAAACATCATAATGAACCTGAGACATTCATCTTATATTGCAATGGCGTCAGCCATGTAGAGACGCAAGATTTTGCGTCTCACGAGGAAGTAAGTGCAATATATATTGACGGAAAAATGCTGATAGACATTGAGTTTGTTGCTTGTGAGACGCAAGATTTTGCGTCTCTACTTTTTACAGGCATCATAATGAACCTGAGACTTTCACCTTATATTATAATTGCGGCAGCCCTGTGGAGACGCAAAATCTTGCGTCTCCCGTTGAATCCACAGCAACACAGGCACACAAAAAACGCTCTCCACAGCTATTGCAGCCGCGGAAAGCGTCGGACGTATGATATTCTTATTTAGTCTGAAGGTTATTTTATGAACAGCAGCTCACGGTATTTCGGCAGAGTCCACAGCTCATCCGACACGATGAGCTCGAGCTTGTCGATGTGGCGGCGTATGAACTCGAGCTTCGGAGCCACGGTGTCGTGATAGGCGATAGCCTTCTCGCGGCAGCTCTCTATCCTGTTCGCCACCTTGCGCGCCTCTACGAGTTCCTCCACGCCGGTCTCTATTATCTGCGTGCGCTGTGCTATTTCCTCTATTATCTTCTTGTTTCTCGACGTCAGCTCATCAGCCTTGTTGGCAGGGAATATGTCGTACATGCTCTGCACGTTCTTTGCCAGCTGACTCTGATAGTGCGTACATACGGGTATGATATGGTTCATCGTGAGGTCTCCCATCACCCTTGCCTCAATCTGGATGCGCTTGGTGTAGGTCTCCCACTTCACCTCGTTGCGTGCCATCAGCTCCTTGCGGTTCATCACGTTGAGCTTCTCGAACATGCCGATGCTTTCCTCGTCGAGGTAGCGGTCGAACACCACGGGGCATGAAGTCTCGCAGTCGAGCCCCCGTCTTTCGGCTTCCCTCTTCCACTCGTCGCAGTATCCGTTGCCCTCGAATATTATCGGCTTGCATGTCTTCACGTCGGCTCTGACCACGTCTATGATGGCACTCATCTTGTCCTCTCCCCCCGCTATGAGCGCGTCCACACGCTCCTTGAAGCTGTTGAGAGCCTCAGCCACAGCCGAGTTGAGCACAATCATCGCACTTGCACAGTTTGCCTCAGAGCCCACGGCGCGGAATTCGAAGCGGTTGCCGGTGAACGCGAATGGCGACGTACGGTTGCGGTCGGTGTTGTCGATGAGCAGTTCGGGTATCTCAGGTATGTCGAGCTTCAGTCCCTGTTTGCCCGCCACGTTGAGCAGCGTCTCCTTGTCGGCGTTCTCGATGTGTTCGAGCAGTTGGCTGAGCTGGTGTCCGAGGAACGACGATATGATGGCAGGCGGCGCCTCGTTGGCTCCCAGACGGTGGGCGTTTGTGGCACTCATGATGCTTGCCTTGAGCAGTCCGTTGTGACGGTAGACAGCCATGAGCGTCTCCACGATGAACACCAGGAAGCGCAGGTTGTCCTCTGGCGTCTTTCCAGGAGCGTGGAGCAGTATGCCCGTGTCGGTGGTGAGGCTCCAGTTGTTGTGCTTTCCCGAGCCGTTGATGCCAGCATACGGCTTCTCGTGGAGCAGCACCCTGAAGCTGTGTCGGCGCGCAACCTTCTTCATGAGAGACATGAGCAGCATGTTATGGTCTACCGCAAGGTTGCACTCCTCGTATATCGGAGCAAGCTCAAACTGGTTTGGCGCCACCTCGTTGTGGCGGGTCTTGCACGGAATGCCAAGCTCAAGAGCCTGCACTTCGAGGTCTTTCATGAAAGCCTGGACACGTTCCGGAATGGTTCCGAAGTAGTGGTCGTCCATCTGCTGGTTCTTTGCGGAGTCGTGACCCATGAGCGTGCGTCCGGTAAGCAGCAGGTCGGGACGTGCGGAATAGAGACCTTCGTCCACGAGGAAATACTCCTGTTCCCATCCCAGATTGCACGACACCTTGCGCACATCGGGATAGAAATACTGGCAGACAGCCTGTGCCGCCGTGCCCACGGCATGGAGAGCGCGCAGCAGCGGAGCCTTGTAGTCGAGTGCCTCTCCTGTGTATGATATGAAGATAGTGGGAATACAGAGCGTGTCATCGATGATGAATACGGGCGAGGTGGGGTCCCATGCCGAGTAGCCGCGTGCCTCGAAGGTGTTGCGTATGCCCCCGCTCGGGAACGAGCTTGCGTCAGGTTCCTGCTGCATAAGCAGTTTGCCGGAGAACTCCTCTATCATTCCGCCCTTGCCGTCGTGCTCGATGAAGGCGTCGTGTTTCTCAGCCGTGCCTTCCGTGAGAGGCTGGAACCAGTGGGTGTAATGCGTCACTCCGTTCTCCACAGCCCATTGCTTCATTCCCTTTGCCACCGCATCGGCAATGGAACGGTCGAGCCTTGTGCCGTTGTCCATTACGTCGATGAGCTGTTCATAAACGTCGCACGGAAGATACTTATACATCTTGGCGCGGTTGAACACGTATTTTCCGAAATACTCCGACGGGCGTTCGGCGGGTGTGACTGTTTCCTGTGGTTTCTTCTTGAAAGCCTCTGCCACAACCTCAAATCTTAAGTTTGCCATTGTTTTAAGAGTGTTATTTTTGGGTTTTACTGTTGCTATTGCTCCGCATGTGCTGTGTCAGCATTCTATCAGTTTACATGTATTGCGGTGCAAAGTTAAGTTTTTTTTGTCAAAAACCGTGCAAGCGAGTGCAATAAGAGTTTACACTTTTATTGCCGAGAGAAGCCGGTTTTATCCAAAAACCGTGCAAGCGAGTGCAATAAGAGTTTACTCTTTTATTGCCGAGTGCAGCATGATGATGTTTCCGTACCGCAATGCCGGACACACTCTTACACTTAAAAAACGACATGGCAGGCATGCCTCCCGCTGCGGAAGGAGGCTTGCCTGCCATGTCGTGATGAGGCGGCGGTCAGTTGCCTGCCCATGCGGTGATGCGCTCCATTGCCTCGTGGCAGTCCTCGCTGTTGCCGAACGCCGTGAGCCGCACGTAGCCCTCGCCGCTCGGTCCGAACCCCGCTCCGGGCGTGCACACCACTCCCGTGGCATAGAGCATCTGTTCGAAGAACTTCCGGCTGGGCGTTCCTCCGGGCGTCTTCATCCATATGTAAGGAGCGTTTCTGCCTCCGTATACCTCCAGCCCCGCACCTTTGAGCGCGTTGAGCATATATGCCGCGTTGTCCATGTAATAGGCTATGGTCTGCCTTATCTGCTTCTTGCCTTCCGGACTGTATATGGCTTCGGCAGCCCTCTGGCTGATATAGCTCGTCCCGTTGAACTTGGTGCTCTGCCGTCTGCTCCACAGCCGGTTGAGCTCTATGCGTCTCTTGTTGTCAAGAGTGGCTGCGGTGACTTCCTTGGGAATTACCGTATATCCGCATCGCACGCCTGTAAAACCGGCTGTCTTAGAGTAGCTGCGGAACTCTATAGCCACCTTCCGCGCACCCTTTATCTCGTAGATGGAGTGCGGGATGTCGTCGTCCTGGATGTATGCCTCGTACGCCGCGTCGAAGAGCAGCAGCGTGTCGTTCTCCAGAGCATACTCCACCCATCGGCGCAGCTCGCTCTTTGAGAGCACCGTTCCCGTAGGGTTGTTGGGATAGCAGAGGTATATCATGTCCACACGATGGTCTGGTATCTGCGGTATGAAGTTGTTCTCAGCCGTGCAAGGCATGTAGTTCACGTTGCTCCAGCGTCCGTCCGAGAGCGTTCCGGCGCGTCCGCACATCACGTTGGAGTCTATATACACGGGATAGATGGGGTCGGTCACACCTATGCTGTTGTCCCATCTCACAATCTCCCCGATGTTTCCGGTGTCGCTCTTGGCGCCGTCGTTCACGAATATCTCGTCCAAATCGGGGCGCACTCCGCGCGGTATGAAGTCGTTCTTCACTATCGCCTCACGCAGGAAATCGTATCCGTGCTCAGGACCGTAACCCCTGAACGTGGCGGCAGAAGCCATCTCGTCGACAGCCCGGTGCATGGCTTCCGTCACGGCGGGGCACAGCGGACGGGTCACGTCGCCTATGCCCAGGCTAATCACTCTCACCTTAGGGTGTGACAGACGGAAGGCATTCACCTTCTTTGCTATGTCCTCAAAGAGATAGTTGTCGGACAGTTTCAGATAATGCTCGTTTACTAATGCCATATGCGTATGATGTTTCTTGTTTGCGGAAATGACTATATGAAGACCTCGCCTTCGAACACAAACTCGGCTCCTCCGGTGAGCCACACGTGGTTGTCTGCCTCGTCCCAGAACACGTCGAGCTCGCCTCCGTCCATCACGATGGTGCTCCTGCGTCCGGCGCGGCATGTGAAAGCGGCAGCCACGGCAGTGGCGCAGGCTCCTGTGCCGCATGCCATGGTGATGCCGCTTCCTCTCTCCCAAACTCTTGTTCTTATCTTGTCTTTGTCTGTGATCTGCGCGAACTCGATGTTGCAACGCTGCGGAAAAGCCGCGTCATGCTCCAGGATGCTCCCGTAGCGGGCTACGTCGGTGTGGAGGATGTCGTCGGTGAATATGACGAAATGAGGATTGCCCATCGACACGAACGTGCCGCTGAACGTCCGGAATGCCGCCGACAGACGTCCGCACGAGGCGTCGTCATACTGTCCGGGGCATGTCAGGGCGGGCTCAAGCATATCCACCGTCACGCTCTCGGTGAGTCCGTCGGCGCCGAGATGCAGCCTGAGGGTCTTCACACCCGACAGAGTGGCGAGCCGTATAGTGGTCTTCTGTGTCAGATTCTTGTCGTGCACATATTTCCCTATGCACCTTGACGCATTGCCGCACATCATCGCCTCCGAACCGTCGGCGTTGAAAATGCGCATCGTGAAGTCGGCGTCTGTGGTGTCGGAGGGTCTGCCTATGAGCACAAGTCCGTCCGCTCCGATGCCGGTGTGGCGGTCGCTGAGCGTCACGGCAGTCTTTTCGGGCTCAGGAACATCGTATAGCGATGTGTCTACATAGATGTAGTCGTTGCCTGCGCCGTGCATTTTTGTGAACCTGACAAGATTTTTCATTTTGTCCGCTTTTATATTCTTTTCATATCTTTTTATAACGTCCAATTGCAAAAATAAGACAAATTGAGATATTATTGAGTCATTATCGCATAAAATAATTGCATCATCCATGATGAAATTACGGTTTACCCGTATTATAGAATAAAATGTTTCATATTATAACCAAAATTGTCGTATTATATTAAAATATGACACTCACATCATAAAAAAGTTACGGCTTGTTCCCGCATGTTCGTTTTTACCGGAACAGACAATGCGGGACCACCCCACTGAGGATGCGCGTATTTCATATAAAATGTTCCTTATTGTTAAACTATAATAAAAATTCGGACTTGCTGTATATAACAGACTGTCTTATGCGTATATAAATACGTAAGGGAAACAACACAACAGAAAGAACTTAACACAAATAATAATCGGGAAGATGAAATCAAGGTTGGGTATTCTGATGATGGTGTTCATCATCAGCTCTACAATCACGGCACAGACCAACGCCGTGTCTTTCAAACTGAAAGGCGAATTGCTCGACTCTCTGACAAAAGACGGAGAGGCGTACGCCACGGTGACGGTGGCGAAGAAAGAGGCTCCTTCCGAGCCTGTGGTAAAGCACGTGACAGACAAGAACGGACGTTTCATGATAAGCGTCAAAGGTGAGGGCGACTTCACGGCAACGCTCTCATCGTTGGGCAGACAGCCAGTGGTGAGGGAGTTCAAGGCTCCCGCCGACGGCAAGACGGTGGACCTCGGGACAATGTATGTGCACGATGCGGCAAACGAACTGAAAGGCGTTGAGGTGGTGGTACAGAAGCCGCTGGTGAAGTCGGACATAGACAAGATAGAGTATAACATATCGGACGACCCTGACTCAAAGTCGAACACGATGCTTGAGATGCTGCGTAAGGTGCCGCTCGTGACGGTTGACGGCGACGAGACAATTAAGGTGAACGGCAGCAGCTCATTCAAGGTATATGTGAACGGACGCCCGAACAACATGATGAGCAACAACCCGAAGGAGGTGCTGAAAAGCCTTCCGGCAAACAGCGTGAAGCGAGTTGAGGTGATAACAAACCCCGGACCGAAATACGACGCCGAGGGTGTGGGAGGCATACTCAATATCATCACCGAGGGCAGCGGGCTTACGGGATACACCGCAACGATGTCCGCCAACGTGGACAACAGAGGACAGGGAGCCGGACTTTTCGGCACTGTGAAGAGCGGAAAGCTTACTGTCAGCGTGAACTACAACTATAACGGCAGCAACCGCACACCGCGTTCCAAGAGCTGGGGAAGCCGGAAGAGCATCGGGGAAATAGACGAAAACTCGTCTGACGTGGAGAGTTACAGCTCGTCGAAAAACAAATACGACTTCCAGTACGGGTCGATGGAGGCGAGCTATGAGATAGATACGCTGCGGCTGGTGAGCATGTCCTTCGGTATGTACGGAGGCGGAAACAGGACCAGGTACACAAGTGTCACGGATGCCACATCGCCTCTTTCGGGCGAAGGGATATACGGATACACGTCGCACAACAGGTCGAAGAACAGGTGGACTTCCATAAACGGAGGCATAGACTATCAGCGTCTTTTCCATGTGAAAGACCGCATGCTGACCTTCTCTTACAGGATAAACTCCAACCCGAGCAGCTCGGACGGCAACTTCTATTACACTGACATGACGGCTGACGGCACGTGGCTCGACTTCCTGCACCGCATGAACGAACAGCGCAACAAGAACGAGCAGAACACCGTGGAGAACACTTTCCAGGTGGACTTCACCACGCCCATAGACACGATACACACCGTAGAGGCTGGTCTGAAATACATTCTGCGCAACAACAAATCGGATGACGACCGCTACCAGAGGATGGCGGGAAGCGACGACGAATATGTTTTCTCCGACGAATACAGCACGCATTTCAGGCACCGCAACGACATTCTGGCAGCATACATGGGCTATGGCATCAGACTGAAAAGGTTCTCCGGACGTCTGGGACTGCGCTATGAGCACACCATACAGGACGTGAAGTATCTGCTGGGACGGGGCGACGACTTCCGCAAAGACTTCGACGATGTGGTCCCGTCGGTGAGTGTCGGCTATAAGATTACGGACATGTCGAACCTCAGACTCGGCTATAACATGCGCATATACCGTCCGGGAATATGGTCGCTCAACCCTTACATAGACGACAGCAACCCCACAAGCATCAGTCAGGGAAACCCGAATCTGGACAGCGAGAAGAGTCATTCGTTCAGCCTTTCGTACAATAACTTCACCCAGAAACTGAGCCTCAGCTTCACAACCCGGTACTCGTTCACAAACAACAGCATACAGAGTCTGACGCAATACATCAACGATACGGAGATTCCAGGGCTGCATAACCCGACAGGAAAGGATGTGATGTATAGCACATACAAGAACATAGGAAAGACCAGAAGCCTCGATTTCAGCGCATACATCAACTGGAACATCACTCCCGACACACGCATTTACTCCAACCTGAACGGCGGATACAACTATCTGTCGGACGGCAACGGACTGAGCAACCACGGCTGGAACATGTTCTATTATGCGGGAGCGCAGCAGACATTCCCGCACGACTGGCGCATCGGAATAAACGTTTCGGGTCAGACACCTTATATATCTCTTCAGGGGAAAGGCAGCAGTTACTTCTTCTACGGAATGAATTTCTACAAGTCGTTCCTTGACAAACGGCTTACGGTATCGCTGTTCGCAAACGACTTCTTCAACCCTTGGAAGAGACCGACGTCCTCGCTCGAGAGCATCAACTTCGTGTCAACGAGCCGCTCGGAGTACTCTTCCATACGCTACGGAGTGAGCGTGAGCTTCCGCATAGGCAAGCTTACGGCAAGCGTGAAGAAGGCAGCCCGCACCATAAACAACGACGACGTGAAGGGCGGAGGAAACAATAATCCGCAATAAGCCGGTGTGTTCTGTCTCCGCATATGATTGTTGTAATATGCGGAGACAGAGCGTTTTAATAAATATTTTTTGTATCTTTGCACACTCAAATACACCAAGCCGTGAACCCGGCGGGTGGTGGCAGTGCGGCGGAAACGTCACTGTGCCACATCAAGTAAAACGTAACGTAACCGGATTTGAGCAAAAGACTACGCATAACAACGTCACTGTTCCTGCTTGTACTCTTCCTTGTGTTCAAGGCAGGAGCAACGTTGTTTGTACACGTTCACGTCATTGACGGAGTCAAGATTGTCCATTCCCATCCTTATTCGGGCAGCAATCACAGCCACTCATCATCTCAAATCCACTCCATAGCCTATGCCTCCGCCCAGCAGATGACAGCCCCCGGCGAATCCGCCACGCTGCGTATATGCCTTCATCTGCTCCATGTCTTCCTTCAGGACGACACGGTAAGCGGTCTTACGGCAGGCTGCATACATGGCGTCAAGAGCCGCGCGCCTCCTTATTTGTATTAATATGTCATTACGGTATGCCGGGCATTGTCTGGCAGCACCGCCTTTTTCATCATGCCGGAAGCATTCCGCCGACGGCAGACAAACCATTTATCACACATATTAATACACAATGAGACACCATATTTAATGCTTGCGCTGGCACTGTACAGCGCATACGGCACAGCGCGTACCGACGGAAACGGACCGGTGACGGAGGGTAACGCGGTAGCCGTACACGTAATAGAGAAAGACAGTGAGGACAATCTGCCAGGCGCAGTAGTAAAGATAAAGGAGACCGGACAGGCGGCAGTGACCGACGCAGACGGACATTGCCTGTTCCGAAACATTCCCGACGGGACATACACACTGACCGTCAGACTTCTCGGATACTCCACACAGGAGAAGAAAGTGAGCGTGAGCCGCGACTTCGCAGCCGACGTACACTTTGTCATGACAGCCGATGTCACCGTGACCGACGAGGTTGTCGTGTCAGCCAACCGCAACGAGACGAGCCGCCGCGACGCACCTGTCGTGGTGAACGTACTTAACAACAAGCTCTTCGAAGCGGTCAACTCGTCAGACCTCGCCAAGTCTTTGAACTACCAGTCAGGGCTCCGCGTGGAGAACAACTGCCAGAACTGCGGCTTCCCACAGGTGCGTATAAACGGTCTGGAAGGCCCTTACTCACAGATACTCATCAACAGCCGTCCTGTGGTAAGCGCACTCTCGGGCGTCTACGGACTTGAACAGATACCGGTGAACATGATAGACCGCGTGGAGGTTGTGCGTGGAGGAGGATCCGCGCTGTTCGGAGCCAACGCAGTGGGAGGCACCATCAACGTCATCACAAAGGACCCCGTGAACAACTCCTTTCAGGTTTCATCGACGCTGTCAGACATGAACGGCAAGGCGTGGGAGCAATACTTCGGAGCCAACGCGTCGCTCGTGTCAGACAAGAACACCTATGGCGTGGCACTGTATCAGTCATACCGCAACCGGAATCCGTACGACGCGGACGGCGACGGGTTCTCGGAGCTCGGCAAACTCAACATGAACAGCTTCGGACTACGCGGATATTACCGTCCGTCACAGTTCAGTCGGCTGGGCATAGAGTATCATGTCACCAACGAGTTCCGACGCGGAGGCAACAAGTTTGACCTCGAACCGTTCGAGACGGACATCACCGAGCAGACCAAACACGTGATAAACAGCGGCGGACTTACGTATGATGTGTTCTTCAACAGTTACAAGCACAAGCTGTCGTTCTACTCGTCCATACAGCACACCGACCGCAACAGCTACTACGGCGCACAGCAGAATCCGGACGCATACGGCAAGACCGACGACCTCACATGGGTGGCGGGAGCGATGTACACCGGCAACTTCAGCCGTCTGCTCTTTGCTCCTGCCGTCATAACATCGGGCATTGAGTATCAGAACAACTCGCTCCATGACGTGATGCTCGGCTACAACCGCGACATGAGACAGGACGTGCGCATCGGCGGCGGATTTGTCCAGAGCGAGTGGAAGATAAACCGTTTCACACTGCTGGCAGGCTTCCGGGTGGACAAGCATAACCTTATAGACAATCCGATATTCAGCCCGCGCGTCAACGTGATGTACAAACCGTCTGACAAACTGCAGGCGCGCCTCACATGGTCAACAGGATTCCGCGCCCCGCAGGCTTACGACGAAGACCTCCACGTGACCGCCGTCGGAGGCGAGGGTGTGCTCATCAGGCTTGCCGAAGGGCTGAAGCCGGAGCGTTCCAACAGTTTCAGCGCGTCGGCGGACCGCACGTTCAGCTTCGGGCACTGGCAGGCAAACCTGCTCGTGGAAGCGTTCTACACACAGCTCAACGATGTGTTTGTGCTTGAGAAAACAGGCACGGACGATTCTGGAAACATAATAAAGGAACGCCGCAACGGCAATGGCGCGAGGGTGTACGGCATAAACTTCGACGGCAAGATAGCCCACGGCTCGGAACTGTCGCTACAGGCAGGCTTCACGGTACAGAGCAGCCGTTACATCAAAAAAGAGAGTTGGAGCGAGGATCCTGACGTCGCTCCGACCAGATACATGCCCCGCACGCCCGGCTGCTACGGCTACTTCACACTCACGAGCGCACCCATGCGCAACTTCGACTTCTCTCTCTCGGGCGTCTATACGGGCAGAATGCGTGTGCCGCACATCGCTCCCGACGCCTCGGAGATACCCGCCGGATATGAGTACAGCTACATCACGAAAGACGAGCTCGTGCATACGCCCGACTTTTTCGAGCTCAACCTCAAGCTAAATTACACGTTCGTGCTCAGCGACAACGTGAAACTGAAGCTCAACGGAGGCGTGCAGAACATGCTCAACGCCTTCCAGAAAGACCTCGACAAAGGCGGTTTCCGCGACTCGGGATACTTTTACGGTCCGGTGCAGCCGCGCACATACTTCATCGGTTTCAAGATAACAAACTGACGTTCCAGGCACGGCAGACCTCTGCCCGCACCGCAACAAGCCCCATACAGGATGCCGCCCCGCATGCCATTACCTTAACTTGTGGCTCCACGCGGCATTTTCCTGTATGACGACTCATACAAATCATAATTATTGGGTATTGTCTGTTATAAGCCCGTACCTTAACTTTGCAGCACTCTTCAGACGCGCACGGACGCATCGGAAGAGTGCTTTTTTGTATAAGGGATAATAACAATACAACGACAAACTTATTCATATGGAATCACACACAAAACACACAACACTCTTCAAAACACACACATGCCGTATCCGCATTTTGCCTCTGCTTGTCGCGCTCGCCGCATTCCTGCATGCCGGTGCGGAGAATGCAGAAGACAAAGACGCTCCCAACACAGTGGACACTATGAACATATACAGCCTGAAAGAGGTGGAGGTGTCTGCCAGCATGCGCAACCGCTTTGCCTCACCGACAAGCCACACCGTGGCGAAGATGCAGCTCGGCGACCTCGAGAATCCCCAAGTCTATCAGACGGTGAGCAGCGCGCTTCTGAAGGAACAGCTCGTCACCAATCTCAACGACGCGCTGAAGAATGTCCCGGGCGTACAGCGTCTGTGGGAGAGCACCGGCAGACAGAGCGACGGAGGAGAATATTACACCATGCGCGGATTCTCCGTACAGCCCACCATCATCAACGGTGTGGCTGGTCTGAGCAACGGAGCTCTCGACCCGGCAAACGTTGCCTAGATAGAAGCGATAAAAGGTCCGTCTGGCACTCTATACGGAGGCAACCTCATAAGTTACGGAGGTCTGATAAACATAGTGACCAAGACACCCTACAACAGTTTCGGAGGCAGCGTGGGATATATGACAGGCAGCCACGGACTGAACAGGTTCACTGCCGATGTGAACACCCCTCTCAGCAGCAAGGCATACCTGCGTGTCAACGCAGCCTACCACTATCAGCGCAGCTTTCAGGACGCCGGTTTCAGCCGGTCGCTGTTCATCGCGCCATCCTTCCGCTTCGACGCGAGCGACCGTCTGACGTTTCTTGTCAACGCCGAATACTACGCACCCGAGCGCGCAGTCGCTCCAATGATATTCCTCTACCGCTCGTCGGATGTGCAGTTCAAGGACACCAGACTCTTCGACGCGGCATACAAGAGGAGCTTCACAAGCGATGAGCTCACCATAAGCAATCCCACTTTCGGGCTGCAGGCGCAGGCTTTGTACAACATCAACAGCCATTGGACCTCTCAGACAATAGTGTCGAGCAGCATAGCAGGGAGCGACGGCTACTACACTTACCTCTGGAACAACCAGTCGTCGCAGCTCTTCACACGCTACGCATCTAAGGTCAACTCCACTTCCTCGGCAATAAACATACAGCAGAACTTCAATGCCGACCACCGCTTCGGCACCGTACGCAACCGCTTTCTTGCCGGTGCCGACTTCCTGCAGCGCAACATTGTGAACAACGCCAACCCGTGGGTGGCAAACGGAGAAGTGTCTTTAGCGGACGGAAGCGACACAGGTGTGCTTACGGCATCTGCCATAGACAAGCTCGTGGCAGAAGGCAAAGCCACACAAAGCAGGGCTAAGGTGACCATCTACGGAGTGTATGTGTCTGACGTGATAGACATCACACGCCACCTGTCAGCACTCGTCGGACTGCGCCTTGACAACTATTCGGGAGGCTCCATGTACGCGACGGAGGAAGTGAAAGACCAGCTTTCGTTCTCCCAGAAACTCGGACTGGTGTTCCAGCCCCTGCCCGACAGGCTATCGCTGTTTGCCAACTACATGAACGGCTTCACCAACAACGACCCTGTATCAGTGTATGACAAGGACGGCAAGTTCGTGAAAACGAAGGTGCTCGACCCCGAACATGCCAACCAGTGGGAGGCTGGAGTGAAAGCCAATCTGTGGGACGAGCGGCTCACACTCACGGCAAGCTACTATGACATACGTGTGGGCAACCGCAGCATGACCGACCCCGACAACCCGCTCAACACCATCCAGGGTGGCGTGGAAAGGAGCAAAGGAGTGGAGCTGAGCCTCACAGCCAACCCGCTGACAGGGCTCAACGTCATCATGGGATACAGCTACAACGACAACAAGATTACCAAGGACGCCGCCGACGGCGACTATCTCGGACGCCGGTCGGAGAGCGCCGGACCGGCTCACATGTTCAACCTGTGGGCAAGCTACCGTTTCTTCACAGGTGCGCTGAAAGGCTGGTCGGTGGGTCTGGGAGGCAACGCCGCAAGCGAGAACAAGATTCTCAACAGGCGCAGCACAGGTACATTCGCATTGCCCGGATATGTTGTCGTGAACGGACTCCTGTCATACACCGGCGACCGCTACACCATTTCGCTCAAGGCAGACAACCTGCTCAACAAGAAATATTACAACGGCTGGAGCACGGTGTCGCCCCAGCGTCTGTTCAATGTGTCCATAGGTGCGGAATACCGTTTCTGATTATGCACACCGGACAAGCATAAGATGATATCAAATAAAAACCGTAACAAAGGCGTTAAATGTAATGAAGATACGCAAGATTGCCTATAAACTGCACCTGTGGGTGGGACTTGTGACGGGGCTGATAGTCTTCATCGTATGTCTCACGGGCTGTGTTTGGGCGTTCAAGCTCAACGGATGGATTGACGGGAAAGTATCCGTGGCGTCACACACGAAGGCTCACGGCTTCATGCGTCCGTCGGTTGCCGTCGCCCGCTCGTCAGCCGCCGTTGGAGACATACAGCCAGAATCGGTCACCTACACGCCCGAAGGAGTTGTAGAGGTGGCATTCCGCGACAGCTCGGGAGTGACCTCAGTGAGTCTGGATGCCGCCGAAGGACGAATCCTTGACGTGCGCCACACGTCGCAGCACGACATATGGAGCTTCATAGGTGAGGGTCATTACTCGCTCTGGCTGCCCGTAAGCATAGGACGCCCGATAGTAGGCTACGCCACCCTGCTGTTCTTCCTGACCCTCATTTCCGGACTTGTGCTCTGGTGGCCGAAGAACCGCCGTGCGCTCAGAGCGGCTCTTCTGCCGAAGTGGAACGCCGGCACCCGACTGTCACGACGGCTTTACGACCTTCACAACGTAATAGGATTCTACGCCGCGCCGCCGCTCATAGTCATCGCCATGACAGGTATGGTGTGGGCGATTGACTGGTGGGGCGACGGCATATATGCCCTGACGTCCGGCGGGAAGAGCGAGGTGCCGTGGCGGTTGGCACAGTCGGACACCACAGCCGTCCTCTCTCAAAAAGACGGCGGCGGCTCATCCGCCACATTCGACATCACCCGTGCTGACATGCTCACAGACAGTCTGTACAGAACGATGTCCTCACCGCGCCTCATGATGGTGTCGTTGCCCGATACGGCAGACAAGACCTCGGCTCTCGTGGTGGTGGCTCAGCGCGACCGGCTTGTATATTATGACGCTGACCGCATGTCTTTCGACCGCTACACTTTTAAGGAAATCACCCCCGAAGGAGCGTATCACGGAAGGTATGCCGACAAGGGTCTTGCCGACCGTCTGCGCCGTATGAACTATGACATACACACCGGAGGCATAGCCGGACAGGGCGGTCGCGTCATCATATTCGTTGCCTCTCTCTTCGGCATGACCCTCCCGTGGACCGGTGTCGCACTCTACATCAACAAGCGTCGGAAGCGGAACAAGCATAAGGACAAGACCGCAAACAAACATATAACGCAGCATACGCCATAGCTGTATATAACGGATGAGGATGCACCCATAAGGGCACATCCTCATCATCTTTCATCAATGAACTCACAATCTCATATGTCAAAGTCTGCCGTAATCATATATCAGACAAACCCCACCACCTTATACATCTTTCCGTGCCGTGTCTTCACCTTCTTATACAGCACTCCGTCTGAAAGATAAAGTTTCTCCTTGTTGCGTCTGACAGTCTTCGGTTTGTATATCTTCTCGACGAGAAGACCTATCGGCGGACGCACTATCTCATACCTCGACGGCGCGAGCTTACGGTAGTATCTGCCTCCTTCGTCGTATATGAACCGCAGTCCGTTGAAGCTCACATATATGCTCTTCGACGGTATGACGCTTATTGTCCTGCTTCCGAAAATCCTGTGGCTCGGTGCAACCACTTCCACTCTTCTCACCTTCTTAGGCTTTTTGGGTTTGTGAGGCTGTGCCAACGCTCCTGTGCATGCCATACTCATGACAGCTGCAATCATACAAACAATAATCTTCTTCATAACAGTCAGTTTTTTGTGGTTGTTGTTATTGTTATACTATCACTCTCTTGCGGTATGATGTCATTATCCCCATACACCTGTCTGTATGTGTCTGTGACATTCCGCCACTCAGCCGTTGCCGGCGTTTCCGAGACAGAACAGGCATTCGCAATGAGTGTCTGTGCTCCGCATTGCCTATGCCGTTTGTCTTTTGCAAAGACAGTGCAAGCGAGCGGAAAGAGAGCTTGCTCTTTATTTCCCGAGTGCCGCCTGTCTTATGCAAAGGTGAAAATAAAATATCATTCCCGCAAAATGATATCCCTAAACCTGCATAGGGAAAAACCTAAACGTTGTAGAATATTCCCTATCGTAGGCTTGACGGCAAGGCGGCATACATATGAACACATGATAAGAGGATGGTCAAAAACAGACGGTTTTGTTTTGTAAGTCGGACTGTTTGCACTATCTTTGTATAAGATAAGCTTCGGTTCGGCAATGCATAAAATGAAAACACTACGTGATTTCCATTTTCCATTGCACTCACCTTGCACTATCTTTGTATAAGATAAGCTACACTCGGGAAAGTCAAAAAAAGATTTTGTCACACCCGTTCACACCTTATATTATATATAACAACACCCACCCGCATACAGACAACAGGCATGAAAGTATATTTCTATCACACGCAGGACATCGCACACATCCGCAGACGGATGGAGGCGGGAGAGTTTCCGGCACACTTCCTTTACGGAGCCGCCGGACTGGAGGCAAACGGCATAGGCGTGGTCTGGCACCGCTCGCGTCCCGGTCTGCCCCGATGGCGCATGATGCTCCGCAACGCCCGGCTCATACTCACCTCAAGCGAGCGTTTCGACGCCGTGTATGCCACCCATTACCGGGGACTCGAGCTCATAGTCCTTCTGCGCGCGCTGCGTCTGTTCCGCCGCCCCGTTGTGATATGGCACCACCAGCCTGTGGTCACCTCCAAGGGTTTTGTGCGTGAGCGTTTCGGCAGACTGTTCTATCGGGGATTCGACCGCATGATATTCTTCTCGCAGAAACTGATGGACGACTCGCTCCATTCGCCCAAGGCGCGACCGTCACGCATGGTGCTCGGACACTGGGGGGCGGACCTCGGTTTTTACGACCGTGTGATGGCTGAGGGCGGCGACCGGCGCACGGGATTCATATCCACAGGCAAGGAACTGCGCGACATGCCGACACTCGTCAGAGCGTTCAACCGCACAGGAGCGCGCCTCGACATATACACCGGACGCAACACGGGAGGGGTGAACTATGAGGAGGTGTTCGCGGCGAACCCTCCAAAGGAGAACATCAGGGTGCACTACGTCAACGGGCTCTGTCCCTACGAGCTCAGCCTGAAGGTGAACCGCGCCGCCTGTGTGGTGATATGCTGCAAGGAGACAAGATACACCGTGGGGCTCACCACCGTGGTGGAGGCTCTCGCCCTCGGACTGCCCGTCATATGCAGCCGCAACCCTCAGATACCCGTAGACTTCGAGGCGGAGGGCTGCGGCATCACAGTGCCCTACTACGACACCGACGGATGGGAACGGGCTATGCGCTACATCACCGACCATCCCGACGAGGCGCGCGAGATGGGAAGGCGGGGCAGACGTCTCGCCGAGCGGCTGTTCAACGACAGCAGGTGCGCGCGCGAGGTGGCGGAGGTGCTGCGCGGTGCGGTGAAGGAGAACAGACGGTGATGCTGGAACATTGTGTTTTACTGTTTTACCCCCCCGTTAATACATATGACACATACTTAGTTAAAGTATCGAAAATATCTCATTTTATTACATTATGATATGTTTTATATTAAAATGTTTCACTAAATTGCACGTCAGACAATACAATCTGAAACGTCAGCCGAGCCGGTCATTGTGGTGTCCGGACCTCTCCGGGAATGCTGCCACACGGATGTGGCAACCGGCAACGGCACGGCTTTGGCGTCAGAAACCTGTTTGCGCGCAACGGACATTTACTAACTCTTTAAACATATCAGATTATGAAAGGCTATATCATTTCCTTCTGCATGGTGCTGGCGGCTCTGCTTCTGTCCACACTATCGTTCCTTGTAAACAACAGCACTTACATGACCATGCACTCGCTTCCCGGCATCGCGCTCGCGGCAATAGTGCTGTGGCGGCTGCATCAGGTGAGCCGCAAAGGTCTCGACGAACGCCGTCATGCCCTTGCAATGATGTGCGGATGGCTCTTTTTCTTCGTAGTCCTCACCGGACCGCTGCTTGTCGACGGCTATCCGGCGTACTCCACAGCCATCGTTCTCGGCTGGGGCATCGCCGTGGCTATGGCATGTCTGTTCCACTTATACCGCAACCTGGCGGTGGGAGCGGCAGGCGTGGCAGTGTGGATCGCGTTCGTAGCCTTCGCCGTGCCGGCATGGTCGTCCTACTGCAACAACCATACAGACTCGCGGGCTGACAACACCGGGCAGAGCACCGAGGTGCAGGCAGCCGACGGTGAGGGCGCGATGCGCATAACCGGATGATTAAAACATATGATAAAAAAAATGATTTCAGATTCTCTCTTAACTCCTGCCACGAGGACACTCATTCTTGCGGCAGGAGTGTTTTTTTGCGTTTCCCATCATGAGGCGGCGGCGCAGATGCCGGCGGACAGTCTCAGTCTGACGTCGATGACATTCGTGCGGCAGTCGTTCGCGCGCAATTTCTACAACTCGTCGAAGGTGATGAGCAGCATCAACATGGACGGAGCGCGGCTCTTCCTGCCCGATGCAGCCGACGTGGTGCTGATGGGCGGCGACAGCACCGAAGCCGTGACGATGAGGCAGGAGGGGCGCACGCTCCTGCTCGGCACACCGGCTGACAGGCGGGCGGCGTCCACACTGCGTGTCGGAGCGTTCCATCCCTACCTGTGCTATGAGGCTCGGTTCAGCGGTGTGGACGACGGTGAGACAGCCGGGATAGACTTCGCCGCAAACGACGGGAGCGGAACGGTGATACGCACCGTGTACAGCCGGGGGCGCATAGTGTCGTATCTCACCGGCGCGGACGGCACAAAGGAGCTTGCCTCCAAGGATGTGGGACAGCTCGGAAGGGTGGCTCTGCGCGTGCAGTACACTGGCGTGCGGTTTCACGTCTTCATGCTCCGCGACGACGGTGAGGCGCGTCTGCTCTACAGCGCGGAGCGTGACATGCGCCGCGCCGACACCTGCACGCGCTTCTCGTTCGGTGTGCGCGCGGAGCTGCCTGAGGGCGGAAGCGTGAGGCTGGAAGACGCCCGCAGTCTGCTGGCATGCGGCACCGGACAGGCAGACCCGCAGGTGGTGCAGCTGAAGGACGGCTCTCCGCTCATACGCGACGGACGGCTCTATGTGTGCATGACCACCAGAGGATTCGAGCGCATATGCGACTCGTGGCAGGGAGTGTACTCCATCGGCACCGACTCATACGACCTGCGGCTCGAGGGCGCGCTCTTCTTCGGCAAGGGCGACGGACTGATGTACGGCTTCCACGCCACGAAGATGGTGTACGACGAGGACGCAGGACGCTTCCTGGTGATGACCACCACGCACGAGGACACCCACACGCTCGCCTTCTGCTCGTCCGAAGCCGACCTGCTCCACGGCATGCATTATCTGGAGTGCGAGGAGCTGCCGTTCCCCCACAGCTACTCCAACGGACACGGGTTCAATACCGAGGACCCTGACTTCTTCTTCGACAGCGGTGCCGGGAAATGGCGTCTCGCCTACTGCGCGCTGAAAGACGGATCGTACGTGACGTATCTCTGCGAGAGCGACAACTGGGACGGACCGTACCGGCAGGTGGCTGAGTCCGACCGCAACAACAACACCGGGATAAGGATAACGACCGTGGGCGGAAGGCGGCATGTGCTGAGCGGCGGTCCGGGCACGACGTTCTACATCTACGACTATCCGTCGCTGCGGTGTCTCGGCACGTTCAGCCAGCAGTTCCCCAACGGCGGATTCAGGGGTTGGCCAACCATCGTTCCCGTGCCATACGGCAACTATGAGCGTTACCTGTGGATAACATTCGACCGCGGAGCACAGACCGGCCGCTATTCGTACGGCACGCTTTACTTCTACCTCGGTGACAGGATGTGGCGCCGCCATGACCCTGACGGGAGCAAACGGCATTGACCGCGCCACATTGCATTCCCCCGCTCACACCTCCGCATCCTAAAAGTAGAGACGCAAAATCTTGCGTCTCACGAGAAGGTAAGCCCAATACGTATTGATGTATATATTCATTTTATCCCGCTATTGGCATAAAGTAGAGACGCAAAATCTTGCGTCTCACGGTTAGGTAAGTCCAATTTTTATTGATGGGAATATGCTGATAGAAATTGAGTTCGTTGCTCGTGAGACGCAAGATTTTGCGTCTCTACAGGCTGGCGCCATTGGTATGGCATGGGGGAAAATATCTTGCTGGGCGGGGACATCCATTTTCCGCAATGTCAATATCGCATCACCCTCAACACGCTTTCACGTATGTGTCATATCGCGGGCATGGCGCGGAATGAATAAAAATACGTTTCCGACGGTAAAATATTTTGACAAAAATAATTTCATAAACAGGATATGATATACCGGAAAAATGTCTTTTACGATACCGAAAAAGTGGAACGGCGATGCGGCATGCTCCGTCGCGTCACGCAGGAAAGCCTGTTCCGAAGCACCGTAACGGCTCTTTCGCACCGCAAAAAAGGCTGAACGGCAATGCGGAACGGGCTTTTCGGACTTGCGGAAAAGCCTGTTTCGCACGACGGGAAAAACAATATCAGTCCGTCGAAAGGCATAAGCCATTGGATATCAACACATTGACAAGACTGTCTGAAAACCGCGCGTACGCCGCCACACATGCTCCCGTCCGCGAAAAAACAGCTCTCGCGAGGTTGACGTTGTTGCCGGATGAATAAATATTCACTATCACCGCATGTTTATGCAAAACCCGTACTGACATGCGGCGGCACCATAACCACAACATGTCATTATACCGCCGGAGTACGTTCCTCACCCTATTCACATGCCCTTCAACACTCCTCCTCACCGCTGACGGCATATTGCCTGCCGCTTCAGCACGGTGTAGTCCGCCTCAACTTCGGCAAAAACGTAAGCCTATATGCCTTATAGCGGCACGGCATATGTATGCAATATGACAACCGGTTGCGGACAAGCCATGACCGGCAACGACCCCGCCGGACGCAGACGGGCGTGAGCCGGACGGCACGATTGCGGCACACGGGGACGGCGGAAGGAAATTATTTCAGCGTTTTTCTTTGATTATTAGCCGATAAGCATTACTTTTGCGCATGTTTCGCACACCCCGGCGGCTGCGGGACACTCATCATCCTGAACGGGCGGAATGGAATCACTGAAAGAAAAAACGGCAAAAGGACTGTTCTGGGGAAGCATGAACAACGGCGTGCAACAGATTGTGGGCGTGGTGTTCGGCATCATCCTCGGACGGCTGCTGTCACAGTCGGACTACGGCATGATGGCAATGATAAGCGTATTCTCGCTCGTAGCCACGGCACTGCAGGACAGCGGTTTCCGCACAGCCCTCACCAATCTGCACGACCCAAAGGACAGCGACTACAACTCGGTGTTCTGGTTCAACATAATCGTTGGCACGCTGATGTATGCCGTGCTCTTCTTCTGCGCGCCGCTCATAGGACGCTACTACAACGCGCCCGACGTGGTGCCGCTCTGCCGCTACGCCTTCCTGAGCATCATCATAGCGTCGCTGGGCACGGCTCAGTCGGCTTATCTCTTCAAGCGTCTGCAGGCGAAGCAGCAGGCGAAGGCGGCGATGACGGCAGTGCTGGCGTCGAGCGTCACGGGCTCGGTGATGGCATGGCAGGGCATGGCATACTGGTCGCTGGCTACGCAGGGACTGGTGTATGTGTCGATAAACACGTTCATGCAGTGGCACTACTCGCCGTGGCGGCCGTCGCTCAGAGGCATAACGTTCGAGCCGGTGAGGCGCATGTTCCGCTTCTCTTTCAAGATTCTGGCAACCACCATCATGACCCACGTCAACAACAACGTGCTCAACATCCTGCTGGGACACTACTTCTCGCCACGCGACACGGGCGTGTACAATCAGGCTTATCAGTGGAACACCAAGTGCTCATCGCTCGTTCAGAGCATGGTGGCGCAGGTGGCGCAGCCCGTACTCGTGGGTCTCGACAACGAGAAAGGGCGTCAGATGAACGCCTTCCGCAAGATGATGCGCTTCACGGCGTTCGTCTCCTTCCCGCTCATGCTGGGCTTCGGACTGGTGGCGAGGGAGTTCATCGTGCTGGCGATAACCGAGAAGTGGCTGCCCAGCGTGTATCTCATACAGATTCTCTGCATCAGCGGCGCGGTGGTTCCGCTGTCCACCCTGCTGTCGAACATGATAATAAGCAAGGGGCGGTCGGGCACGTTCTTCTGGTGTACGTTCTCGCTCGGCATAGCTCTCATAGTGCTCATGCTGCTCATATGGCAGCTTGGCATAACGGCGATGGTGACGGGCTACGTGGCTGTCAACGTGGCGTGGCTCCTCGTGTGGCTCTTCTTCGTGCGCCGGCTCACGGGCTACGGTGTCATGATGTTCCTGCGCGACACGGTGCCCTTCGCCCTTGCGGCTGGCGGAGTGATGGCTCTGGTCTATGCTGTGACGGCTCCGATAGCCTCCCTGTGGCTGCTCCTCGCGGTGCGCATAGTGCTTGCCGTGGCGGCATACTACGCCGTGATGCGGATTGCGAGGGTGAGGATACTGGACGAATGCACGTCGTTCGTGCTTTCAAGAATAAGGAAAAAACACTGAGCAACATGACGAAAGGAAAAACGGTGGCGGTGGTGATGTGCACCTACAACGGCGGGATGTTCCTGCGCGAGCAGCTCGACTCCATACTGCGGCAGACCTACCCGATAAGCGAGATAATAGTGCAGGACGACTGTTCTACGGACGACACCATGGACATACTGCGCTCCTACGCTGCCCGCGACAGCCGCGTGAGGGTGACAAGAAATGCTGTCAACCTCGGGTTCAACCGCAACTTCAGGAGCGCGGTGATGAAAGCCACGGCAGACTTCGTGGCTATCTCCGACCAGGACGACGTGTGGATGCCCGACAAGATAGGGCTTATGGCGGAGGCGATAGGCGACTATAACATATGCTACTCCGACCATCTGCGCGGCACGACGATGGAGACGGCGCACACGGTGAGCCCGCGCTGCTCGCTCGAGGCACTGATGTTCGGCGGCTTCGCGGGGCATACGATGCTCCTGAGACGCGATTACGTGCAACGTGAAGATGTGTGGATGGAGGGCATATACTACGACTGGAGTCTCGGACTGAACGCATGGTTTCACGGCGAAAAGGCGATAACGCACATCAGCAAACCGCTCAACTGGCACCGCTCACACCCACGCGAGGCGGCACTGTTGCAGAGTATGAGTGCCGGTCCCGCCCCTAAGAGGCGTCCCACATGGCAGCCATACGTCCTCGGCATAGCCCACTACCGCCGCCTGCAACGCAAACCTACGTGGCAGAGGCTCTACTCACACATAATGGAACACACGCGCCAGCCGCGCTTCAGGCTCCACCACACCATGGCGCGGCTTATGCTCAGCCGCAGTCCGCTGGCACTGCTGCGACTCTGCGCCATATGCATGAGTCACCGCCGCGACATCTATCCCGACGCGGCTAAGGCGCGCGGAGTGATGGGAATGGTACGCGGCTTCTTCCACCCGATGATATTCGCCTACCGCTGTTCGCTGTTCGACCTGTGAGCCTCGGACGATATGGCATGCCTTAAGCACCCCTCACCCTACCTCCCATCGCCTTTACGCATAGTCAATATCGCACGCAAGAGACTATACATGCCGCGATATTACATCCCAACATCACGGCGTCAGCCCTGTAGAGACGCAAAATCTTGCGTCTCACGAGCAATGAACACAATTTATATCAGCATATTCCCGTCAATATATATTGCACTTACCTTCTTGTGAGACGCAAAATCTTGCGTCTCTACTTTCTGCAAACAGCGCGACAAAACACACATCAATATCCTCCGCATACAGCACTTTTTCAGCCTTGCATGGTGCGGAATCGAAGTTTTTCCCTATATTTGCAGCATATTATCTGCACCCGTAAAAAGCGCAGTACAAACCTATATCATACATAAACTATACAAAAACAATCTGCTATGATTAAGAAATTAATGCTCATCTTGCTGCTGCAAATATCCTTTGCATCATGTGTCTGCGCACAGAAAGTAATAGACTGGAGAGCCACACGGGACAGTGTGGCAAAGCATGCCGACAAGTTCCTTGAAGTGGAAGGCGTGAAACTGAGACCGGGTATGACAATGAAAAGAGCCTTGGAGATATTTGATGCAATCGGTTGGAAACCTGATCCGTTCTATGACGTTGAAGAAGATGACCTGCAATTGCATATTCTTTACGGAACATCCTTAGGCATAAAGAACTGCGCAATGTTCATAGCACCGACAGATAAAGACCGGAATATCGTAGGCATAATTGGCAAAACCTATATTGAAAGCAATTCTTTTAAAAAACTGAAAGAAACGTATGACAAGGTGAAGAAGTCTCTGTCGGAAAAGAATTATGCGCTCTCAAGCAGGGAATATTTTAAAGACAAGGAAACGGAAAACTCCAAATCCAACAAGAAAAAGCTTCAAGCACTGGCTCAGGATGAAGCCGTCTTTGAAACGACATTTACCGCTTCAGACAATCCTGACTACAATGTCCTGGGATATGCCTCACTTTTCATAGAACGTTATAAGGACAAAACGGGTTCGTTCAATTCTGTTTCCGTGATATATTCAACGTCAGACAAATTTATAGAAGAAGTGGAGGACAATCCCGAATTTATGTTTCCAAGATAAAAAAGACTCATATACAAAAACACAAAACAGCGTTGACTCGCATATCAAGAGAAAGAGACACAACTATGACATGGCTTTTATCTGACACGCATATCACACAAACATGCCCGGAAGACGCAACAAACACACTGACCGCCAGTATGTCTCCGTTAACGTAAATTGCCTCACCTTAATCGTGAGACGCAAGATTTTGCGTCTCTACTTTTAGGATGCGACGATATAAGACAGAAAGTTGCATCATTTCATAACAATGGCGACAGCCTGTAGAGACGCAAAATCTTGCGTCTCACGAGAAGGTCAGCCCAACCCATACCGGCAACAATCACTCCACAGCCATACCATCCTCCCTCGTGAGACGCAAGATTTTGCGTCTCTACTTTATGCCAACAGCGCGACAATACACCCGTCAATATCCGCCGCATACAACCATACCGCAAAGCACCATCATCCTCGCCGACATCCGCAACTTATTTTTCTTGCCTCCGCAAACAGCACTTTTTCAGTCCTGCGGAGCGCGGACTCGAAGTTTTTGAGTATATTTGCAGTATGTTATCTGTACAGGGCAAGTAAGCAGAACGAACCTTTATACAGTATGAACTCTGTAAACACAACCTGCTATGATTAAAAAACTTCTATTCATCTTTTTGCTTCAACTATCGTTGGTATCATGTGTCTGTAATCAGACAAAGAACAGACTGATTGCCTCCAGAGACAGTATAGCAAACCACACAGACAAGTTTATCACCTTTAAAGGACTGGAACTAAAACACGGAATACAGATGGCTGACGCATTGAAAGCGTTAGAAGCAAAAGGATTTAAGCGTTCCGAACAATTTGATTATAAGAAAAGAAAAGATCATATATATAGTTTGAGGGGAACATTTTATAAGTACAGAGATTGCAACATTACGATTTACCCAACGAAGAACGACAAAGACATCTTTGGCGCAATTTCAATATATCTACCTTACCGCTACTCTTTTAAAGAGATGAAAAAGGATTACGATGATATGAGACATGTTTACGGGAACAGGTATCATATGGTTTCCGCCACAGTATCATTTGATGATAAATGCATAGATGAGAATATGCTGGACTCGGTAAAGCCCAAGAACTTTTCTTATGACCATGCCTACCTTATGACAGAGTTTCATATATCAGACGACAAACTGGGTGAATTGTCAGGTCTGATAAGACTGAATACGGTTCATATTACCCCACAAAACAAAGACGTATATTATGTTGTCATTACTTACAGCACATATGTCAATAATTTAGAACAGATTAATGCAAGGCATGGCTTGTGATTCCCCACAAATAAAACAAACATTCATCAGACAATCATACAGGATATCCAACATATTCATACATAAGATAAAGACATACATATGAAACAAAATATCGCCGTGATACTGGCAGGAGGGGTCGGCACGCGACTCGGAATGTCGACACCGAAACAGTTCTACAAGGTGGCGGGAAAGATGGTGGTGGAACACACCATCGACGTGTTCGAGCGCAACCCGAGGATTGACGAGATTGCCATAGTGTCGAACCCGATGCTCATTGCCGACTTCGAGAACATCGTGCTGCGCAACAAATGGCGCAAGGTGAAGAAAATACTGAAGGGCGGAAAGGAGCGTTACGACTCGAGCCTGTCGGCAATCAGGGCTTACGGACAGAGGGAGGTGAACCTCATCTTCCACGATGCGGTGCGCCCGTTGCTGAGCCAGCGCGTGCTCGACGACGTGATTGACGCACTCGGAAAGTATGAGGCGATAGACGTGGCGGTGCCGTCGGCGGACACGATAATTGAGGTGGAGGGCGACTTCATCAGCAACATTCCCGACCGGTCGAGGCTCCGCCGAGGACAGACTCCGCAGGCTTTCGACATCAGAGTGATAAGAACGGCGTACGAGCTGGCACTGAAAGACCCGGCGTTCCGCACGACTGACGACTGCGGAGTGGTGCGCCACTACATGCCGCAGACACCGGTCTACGTGGTGAGGGGTGAAGAGAGCAACATGAAACTCACCTATAAGGAGGACACATACATGATGGACAAGCTCTTCCAACTGAAGAACACGGAGGTGGGAACGGCAATGCCTGACGCGCGGTTCTTTGAAGGCAAGGTGGCAGTGGTGTTCGGAGGAAGCTACGGAATAGGCTCCGACATCGTGCGGATGCTCGGCGAACGCGGTGCGAGGGTGTTCGCCTTCTCGCGCAGCATGGGCGGAGTGGACATCGGCGACAAGCAGTGTGTGGACAGCACTCTGAAGCGCGTGGTTGACGAGGCGGGCAGGATAGACTTCGTGATAAGCACCGCAGGCATACTGAACAAGGAACCGCTGGCGGTGATGGACTACTCCGTGATAGAGTCGGCTGTGCGCACCAACTACATGGGAACGGTGAACGTGGCTGTCGGGGCGTATCCTTATCTGAGGCAGTCGGGCGGACATCTCATCTTCTTCACGTCAAGCTCATACACCAGAGGACGCGCTTTCTACAGCATATACTCGTCAACCAAGGCTGCGATAGTGAACTTCGTGCAGGCTGTGGCACAGGAATGGGAGGGCGACGGAATAAAGATCAACTGCATAAACCCGGAACGTACGAAGACGCCCATGCGCGTGTCGAACTTCGGAACGGAGCCCGACGACACGCTCCTGAAGCCGGAAAAGGTTGCCGAAGCCACTCTGCGGACGCTCGCATCAGACTACACCGGACAGGTGGTGGACGTGAGACGCACCGCGACAGACAACAGATGACTTACTGAGAATATCCATACGACAGAATGAAAAATACTTTTCTCGAGGAATACAAGCGCAGAACGCTGAGACAATGTCAGCTGAAACAGCTCGGCATACTGGCGGAGATAGACCGCATATGCGGCAGACACGACATACGGTACTGGCTCGACGGCGGCTCGCTGCTGGGTGCCGTGCGTCACGGAGGGTTCATCCCGTGGGACGACGACATAGACATCGCAATGACTCTTGACGACCTTGAGCGGTTCAAGAAAGTGGCTCCGCAGGAACTTCCGGCATCGCTTACGCTGCAGACCCCGCAGAGCGAGGACACGAAAGAGCCGATAGTGAAGGTGCGCGACCTCAATTCGTTCTTCGTGGAACCGGGAGATGACTTCTCCGCAGGATATGAGAAAGGTCTCTATGTGGACATTTTCCCCTTCATAGACTATCCCGACGTGTCACGCGGATTCGCAAAACGATATGGCAGAGGAATATCAAAGTGCTACTCGATACTGCACCGTCCGCACCGTTACTCGCTGCGCTCGGCTGCCGAACTGCCGTGGTTTGCCGCGCAATACGCGCTTTGCCGCATGGCGTGGAAGCTGGCTTTCGCATTCAGGAAGAAAGGAACTTACATGTCGAACACGCTCGTGAACAACGGCTACGGCATCATGCACCTGAAGAAAAGCATCTTCCCGCTCGGCACGATAACATTCGAGGGGCGCACGTTCAGCGCACCGCACGACCCCGACGCCTACCTGCGCGACCTGTACAACGACTACATGCAGATACCGCCAAAAGAAAAACAGAAGATCCACTCGGTCTTCATCATGCCCGAACTGATAGGACAATAAGCTCGCTTCCTCCTATTGCCGACGCCATGGTGGAGAAGCTGCTGCCTGCCGAACCGTATATGCGGCGGGTGAGCGAGAGCGTCCACATGTCGGTGAGTCCGCCTCGTATGCCCTCCGTGCTGCCGCGTCCTGCGGCGTCGGAAGGTGTTATGATGCGGTCGGCAAAGACGTCGCGCATCTGCCGTTTCACCTCTTCGCTGTCGGTGGCGAGGAATATGCGCAGGTCGGGATGGGCTTCCAGCTCGCGCCTACCCGCCTCCATGAAGAGCGAGGTGGGACTCTTCTCTATCGACTCGGCGTTGTCGGTGCGGCGAATGTGCATGCCTATCGTATAGCCGGAAAAACTCTCGCGGAACGTCTCCACGCGCTCCATAACCTCGTCAACGGGACGGAATATCTTCTTGTACAAGGCATTGTCGAATGTGCCGAACTCCTGATAGCAGCTCATGTAGCACCGTCTGCCGCGCAGCCATGCCTCAAAATCGAAGTCTGTCTGCTTCAAGGGAGTGACGAACTGCTCGTATATTCGGGCGTCGAAAACAACCTTCTGAAACGCCTTGGGTATCCAGAAGTTGCGCCGACGGGGACGGTCGTTGACGAGAAAATCAAGTCCCCGAGCCTCACGAAGGTCGAAAAGAGACGTGTCTACGGGTCTGAATATATCGCGGAACGGGGCATTCAACGCCCAGTCACGGAACCATACCACCTGCATCTTTCCCCCGACGGCACGGCACAGATTGTATGCCGACACCACGGCACGCATCCTGTTGGCAAGTCCGCCGGCAGGTATCAACATCAAACGGGTCTTGTTCATAACATTATAATGTATTGGCAAAGATAACGCAAACGAGCACAATGAGAGCTTGCTCTTGCATTGTCGAGTGCAGCTTATCTTATACAAAGATATTAAAATAACGCTCAATACGCCTCAAAAGTGCCGATTATTTCAAAACGGACAAGTATTTTAGAGCAATAATACTTATCTTTGCATAAGATATGCTGTATTCCGGAACAACAAAGCAAACTACATTTCCGGATGCAGCCACTGTCTCCCGACATTATATTACTGCACCGGTGTTGCCGGAACACACAGTCTCATGACATGCCGCAAAGGCTTTGACACAACGGGACGGACCGGCTTCAGACTATCGTTTGACAATAAAGATGAACACAGAACAGAACACTACCACAAGATGGATGAACGGCATCGCCTACGAGGTCGCTTTCTGGAACAACGTGTACAGATGGAAATGGACCTTCGACGGAATGATGAACTGGTCGAAATACGGAGGAGTGATAACGCTCGAAGGGTTCGACGCAAACGCCTTCCTCATAAAGACGGACAACCCGAAAGTGCTCGACGTGGGATGCGGAATGAGCTACGCCACGGGCAACCACATCATGCGCGACGGACGGCTCATGCCGCTTGACATCCGTTACGTTGACCCGCTTGCGGATTACTTCAACAGAATAATGGCGCGCCACCGCCGCAAGCTGCCTGAGATAGAGTTCGGAATGGCTGAGTATCTGTCGGCTTTCTATCCGTCGCACGACATATCGCTCGTGGTGATACAGAACGCCCTCGACCACTCCGCCAACCCCATGAAAAGCATATACGAAAGCATCGACGTACTGAAAAAAGGCGGATGCCTCTACCTTAACCATCACATAAACGAGGCGGAGACCGAACACTACAAGGGATTTCACCAATACAACATATGCCGCGAGGACGGAAAGCTGATAATATGGAACAAGAACGAGAGGCACGATGTGGCTGAGCTCACAGCCGGATTCGCCGAGCTCACCGTAGGACTGACCGAGAACGGGCATGTGGCGGCAGTGATAAGGAAGACCGCCGACGTGCCGCAGAGTCTCATAGACGACAAGGGCGACAAGCGCGCGCTGTGCTCCCTGTTCATGGAGAACGCCAGAACATCCTCCTCGCCGTGGCACGGGCTGAAGAACAGCGCGGCTTACTGGAAATACAACATATTGCAGTTTTTCATCCAGAGTCTGCCGTGGGCACTGAAGATGAAGCTGAAAAAACTCATCAGACAGGCATGAGCCGGGCAATGACAAGCATCATAATACCTGTCTACAGGACGGCGGCGACACTCATGAGATGCGTGGAAAGCATAGCCGCACAGCAGGAAGCGCGCTTCGAGATGATACTCGTAGACGACGGGTCGCCCGACGGCTGTCCGGCAATGTGCGACTCCCTGGCTGCCGCCGACAGCCGCATAAGGGTGATACACAAGCCGAACGGCGGACTGAGCAGCGCACGCAACGCTGGCATAGAGGCATCGCGCGGCGACCTGCTTATGTTCGTCGACTCCGACGACCACATCGCTCCCGGCACGCTCTCCGCCCTGAGCCGTCTCGCCGAAGAACATCCCGAATATGACATCATAGAGTTTCCCATATGCCGCGAGATGCCTTCCGGCAGGCAGGAGATGACGGATTTCGGGTGCCGCGAATACCGCGACATGGACGAGTACTGGCTCTCGTGCCGCGCCTACATGCACGCTTATGCCTGCAACAAGATATACCGCCGCGCGCTCTTCGACGGCATCAGATACCCGGAAAACATGATTTTTGAGGACATACACACCCTGCCACTGCTCATGAACAGGGCGGGCGTCATTGCCACTACCGACAAAGGAACCTACCACTACCGCTGGAACAGCGCGGGAATATCCAACAACGCCGGAGGAGAGGCATGGCGCACGCTGCTCGCCACGCACATCATGATGCTGCGGAAGACGCGCCGCCGCTCGGACGAATGGACCGGATACTACATGCATGTGCTCAACATCCAGATATACACAAGCGAACTGACAGGCGACCGCCCCACGCTCCCCACCGTGAGACAGGGCTTATGCCGGGTGGACAGACGATGGCGGCTGAAGGCCCTGCTGCTCTATGTGTTGGGCGTGAGAGGGCTTTGCCGCGCCAACAGAATGCTGCGGACGATTGCCGGACGCAGGCAGAAGGACTAAACAAGACTACACTGCGGCGACGGTGTGTAATATTGTGTAACGGATTGTTTGCTCCGTTTTGTTTTTTTATCCTATATTTGCAGCGTCCTTACAAGACAGAAACAAACAAACCTCTAAAAAACAAACGCATTATGAAAAGATTTCTTATGATGGCGGTTGCTGTGATGATGATGACACTTACGGCAAACGCACAGACAGCGAAAGAGCAAAAAGACAAGGTGTATGACGTATGCGAGGTACTTCCTGAATATCCCGGCGGCACAATCGCACTGATGAAGTTCCTGGGTGAAAACGTGGTATATCCGCCGGAGGCAGCGAAGCGCAAGGAGCAGGGACGGGTTCTTGTGGGATTCGTGGTTGAGAAAGACGGCTCGATATCCGATACGGAAATCCTCAAGCACGCCACTCCGGCACTCGACGAGGCTGCCGTGGCTACGGTGAAGAAGATGCCGCGCTGGAAGCCCGGAATGCAGGACGGAAAGAAGGTGAGAGTGAAATTCAGCGTACCGATAACATTCCGGCTGAAGTGAGAACCAACCGCACCGGCATACTGCACATACTCTGCGTCACGGTCATGCTCGCCGCCGCATGCTCACATCGCGCCTCCTACAACAGCACGATAGAGCAGGCGGAGGGCATGACCGACACCGATCCGCACGGAGCGCTCACGCTCATCTACGGACGGAAGGACAGTCTGTGCGCAGGTTCGGCGGACAGTGCGCTCTACGAACTGGTATACACAGAGGCGGTGCACGACCTTGGCGTGAAACTGAACGACGGAAGATATATCAGCAGCAGTGAGCAATACTTCAGACTGAACGGTGACAGAAGGCGCAGGGCAAGGGCTCTCGTGCAGGCAGCACTCTGCATGTATGACAACCGCAACCTGCACGACGCCATCATGCTCATGAAGAAGGCGGAGGACGTGGCGGACGGAGAGGACGACAGTTTCCTGCATTTCAGGATAGCCGCAGCACTTGCAATGATGAACAGGGAGACGGGAAACCGCACTCTGGTAATGAAATACCGCAGACGCGAACTGGACGCCGCACGCCGCTCGGGAAGCGAGAGGCACATGGCAAGGGCATGGAACGACATGGCGGCAGAATACAGAAGGACAGGCGACACCGACAGTTTCATGACTTGCATGAACCGTTGCCTGCCGCTCACGTCAAAGGCTGCGCCTGAGGCACAGGCTCTCATACGCACCAACATGGGCTGTTACCACATGAACAGAGGCGACACCGCACGTGCCATGCAGCTCTTCACCATGGCTTACACCGCCTCGCCCGACCGGCTGGCGTCACTCATGCTGGGCGACATATACGCCACAAGAAACGACATGGACAGGGCTGTCGCCATGTGGTATGACGCAGCCGACTCATACACTGCCGCCATAAGCAAGAATGCTCTGAAGCGTCTCATAGCCAGATCATTGGCAGACGGCGACGGCAAGACACAGCTGTTCCTGAGCGAGAGACTCAACAGCGTGTACGACGGGGAGATATCCGCCGGTACGGCAAGCGAACTGGTGAACCTCCAGAAAGACTACGACAGCATGCGCAGCGAACGGCTCCACCAGGAAAGAATCATGAAGATGGGAGGCGCGGCGGCACTGCTCGTCATGGTGATGGTGTGGTTCATCGTCTACCACAGGCGCAGGATGAGCCACTACGGGCGCGTGATAAACACTCAGAACCGACGGCTGAAGGAGATGAACGACGGATACACGCGCGACCTTGAGCACTACCGCGAACTGCGCCTGACACTCGACGGACTGCAGAAGGAGCACGAGAAGTATGCCTCGCTCATAGAGGTGAAGACGCGGGAACTTGAAAAGATGCAGGCGCAGCTTGCCGAATATCAGAACGACAGACGCAAACCGGAGCAGTGGAACATGGAGGACAGACTGATAAACGCTGACTGTGTGTACGCCCTCCACCGCATGGCTTCCGCCGGGCGCGCGGCTGGGAAGCAAGACTGGGACGCGCTGCACGCACTCATAAACAGTCACGACAGCAGACTGGGCGAGCTGCTCTCCTCCCACAGCAACCTGTCTCCCACAGAGATAAACGTCATCATCCTCACGCGCCTGCGGTTCATCCCTACGGAGATAGCGGTGCTGACAGGCATGTCGTCGCAATCGGTCACCAACACGAGGGCGCGTCTGCTTACAAAGATGTTCGGCGTGAAAGGCGGAGCGAAGGATTTCGACGACCGAATACGGGGGATATAACCACTCCATATCATGATGCATTCCCAATCACCCCAAATCTCCGTCCGCCACCACCCTCCACCCCTTTTCCCGCACAATCACAACGGTGCCAGCCTGTAGAGACGCAAAATCTTGCGTCTCACAAGCAACGAACTCAATTTCCATCAGCATATTCCCGCCAATAAAAATTGCACTTACCTAACAGTGAGACGCAAAATTTTGCGTCTCTACTTTTTGCCGACAGCAGCATAAAACACAAATCCTCATCATGACATCACAATGGCGCCAGCCCTGTAGAGACGCAAAATCTTGCGTCTCACAAGCAACAAACTCAATTTCCATCAGCATATCCCCGCCAATAAAAATTGCACTGACCTAACCGGGAGACGCAAGATTTTGCGTCTCTACTTTTTGCCGACAGCGGTATAAAACATACATCCTCATCATGACATTACAATGGCGCCAGCCCTGTAGAGACGCAAAATCTTGCGTCTCACGAACAACGAACCCAATTTCCATAAGCATATTCCCGCCAATAAAAATTGGACTTACATAACCGTGAGACGCAAGATTTTGCGTCTCTACTTTTTGCCAACAGCGATATAAAACATATATACAAGCGGTATAAAACACATATCCGCATCATATAACCATCACGCCATCCCAAAACCCCTACACCTGTTGCATATTTATACAAAACCATTACGACGACCGCATAATTATACATCCACACATCCGAAATACCGGTGTCAAAACGTGCGGACAGCCATCCGGACGCAAATACGCTGTTTTTGCGCTTTTTATGTAACACTCTATCACACAGCCGTTTACGTAAAATCAACAAACAACAGTGCCTTTCCCTGTTTGCGGAAGAGCCTATTTGACCATGCGGAAGAGCCCGTTCGGCATGACGGAAAAGGCTCTTTCATGGCACGAAACAGCCTTTTCAGCAGCGTGGAGCAATCTCTTCCGTCGTTCTTCCCCACCCTTACGCATAGGCGAAAAAAGCTATACAGTGACACCGTAACACGCATTTCATGTGCGAACACACATATATCTCATATCAATGTACACCTTTCGCACAATATCACAATGTTTCGCGTGATATATGGCATGTTTTCTGATGCAAAGCGGCGACAGTACGGACGACTTGGACAGACAAACAAATCGCCCTGTCATTTGTCTGATTCAAATTTTCAGAAGATATTTTTCAGAGACTTCATTTTTGCATAATTATACAAAAACAGGCTCACTTTCAAGCCCGAATCAGTCGTAAGACTTCCATTCTTATTTAGTACTTCTGTCAGCCAGATTGTATTCGGCTTTATCGAAGATGTGGCTGGCTACACCGGGAAAAAGCGGAAGACAAGATGACGGCAACAGTGCGGAAAAAGGCTGAAGAGCTGACAATATACATCAAATGTACAATAAGCGTTCTAATGACCGAATCGTGTTAAAGCAGCCCCGGCAGTTGGCTGATGCTTGTTATACGCTCAAGGCGGTCGTGGGAAAACTCGTCCGCGTGCTCATATTTCCACGTCACGTGGAACGGCACGTACACCGCAGAGGCACCGATAGAAAGCATCGGCATGATGTCGCTCTTAAAAGAGTTGCCCACCATGAGCAGTCTGTGCGGCTCCACACGCAGCGTGCGGCACAACGACAGGCACGCCGCCTTGCTCTTGTCCGCCACAATCTCCACATGAGAGAAGTATTGCGACAGTCCCGAACGCATCAGCTTGCCGCGCTGGTCGTGCAGCTCGCCCTTTGTGAAGAGCACAAGCCTGTAGCCGCGAAGGGCTTCGAGAGCGTCGCGCACTCCCGGAAGAGGAGTGGCAGGAAGGCGAAGCAGCGACTTGCCGAGGTCTATTATGCGAGCCACGTCGGCTGCGGATATGCGGTAGCCGCTGAGCTTCAGGGCGTTCTCCACAAGCGAGATGGTGAACGCCTTGCCCCCGTATCCGAGCAGAGGCATATTGGCTGACTCCACGGCAAAGAGCTCGTCAGACACCGTTTTGGCGTCGGCGTAAGGCTCGAGTATGCCACAGTAGCGTCTCTCTGCGTCGGCGAAGTGTGACTGGCAGTCCCAGAGCGTGTCGTCGGCATCGAATGCTATGACGCTTATGTTGTCGAATTTTCCCATTGTAGAATGTCTTTCAGTGAAACGGTGCCTGCGCTTCCATACAACGGCAGGAAGCATGCCGCATCATCGGGCGCGCCTTTCAGTTGAATCCTCTCTCCGCCCAGTCGCCCCGGTCGAGGTTGCGGTATGAGATGGCTTCGGCGAGATGTTCCGGCATGACACGCTCGCTCGCGGCAAGGTCGGCAATGGTGCGCGCCACCTTCAGTATGCGGTTGTATGCCCGTGCCGACAGACTCAGACGCTCCATGGCGGTGCGCAGGAGTGCCACACCCTCGGTGTCGGGCTCGGCAAAGCTGTGTATCATGCGCTCGGACATCTGCGCGTTGCAGTGCACTCCCTTGTAGGGGCGGAACCGTTCCTCCTGTATGCGTCGCGCGGCGATGACCCGCTCGCGTATGGCAGAGCTCGGCTCGCCCTGCGCTGTCTTCGATATGTCCTTGAAAGGAACAGGCGTTATCTCCGTCTGTATGTCTATGCGGTCGAGCAGCGGACCCGATATTTTGCTCATATACCGCTGTATCTGTCCTGGCGTACACACACAATGGTGCGTCGGGTCGCCGTAATATCCGCACGGACAGGGATTCATCGAGGCGACGAACATGAACGAGCAAGGGAACTCCGTGGTGTATTTGGCACGCGAGATGGTTATCTTGTGGTCTTCCAGAGGCTGCCTGAGCACCTCGAGCGTGGACTTGTTGAACTCGGGAAGTTCGTCGGCGAAGAGCACGCCGTTGTGCGCAAGGGATATCTCTCCGGGCTGTGGATTGACTCCGCCTCCCACAAGTGCCACCTCGGAGATGGTGTGGTGGGGAGCGCGGAACGGACGCTGCGAGATGAGCGAAGTGCCCCTGCCGAGCTTTCCCGCGACGCTGTGTATCTGCGTGGTCTCAAGACTCTCGCTGAGCGAAAGGGGCGGGAGGATGGACGGCAGACGCTTTGCCATCATGGACTTGCCACTGCCCGGCGGTCCTATCATTATCATGTTGTGTCCTCCTGCGGCTGCCACCTCGAGCGCGCGCTTCACGTTCTCCTGTCCACGGACGTCGGCGAAGTCGAGCTCAAACTTGTATTGCTGCTCGTAGAACTCGCGGCGCGTGTCGATGACAGTGGGCTCGGGACGTTCCTTTCCGGTGAGGAAAGCTATGACGTCGCGTATGTTCTCCATGCCGTATACCTCGAGATTGTTCACCACGGCTGCCTCGCGCACGTTCTGCTTGGGAACAATCAGTCCCTTGAACTTCTCGGCGCGGGCGCGTATGGCGATGGGAAGCACTCCCTTGGCAGGCTGGAGACTGCCGTCGAGACTCAGTTCGCCTACCATCATATAGCTGTCGAGCCCGTCGGAAACGATGCTTCCCGCCGCTGCCAGGATGGCTATGGCGAGAGGCAGGTCGAAACTGCTGCCTTCCTTGCGAAGGTCGGCAGGAGCCATGTTGACAGTGATGTCGGCACGCGGAAACTTGTATCCGTTATACTGAAGGGCGGACGCTATGCGGTCCCGTCCTTCGCGTACGGCAGCGTCACCGAGACCGGTGAAGTGATACATCACCCCACGGTTGAGATTCACCTCGATGGTAACAGTCGTGACATCAAGTCCGTTCACGGCTGCACAATATGTTTTTACGAGCATCAATATATGGTTTATTGTGTCTTTCCGGGCGTCAGCTGCTTCTTCAGCTCTTCCATGTTGAGGTTGCGTGCCACCACACGTCCGTTCTTCACAACGATGTTGTCGGGTATGTAACTGAACGCGAGCGTTCTGAAAAGGCGGCTGTTCAGCATTTCTCCGTCGCACACCACATCGCAGTCGAACATGTTGTTCGTCACGGTGCGGCGGCAGTCGTCTATGGACGCATCGGCACATATGCTAACCAGGGTGAAGTCCGCCTCTCCGTTCTTCTTCATGAGCGACAGTTGCCTAAGCACGTTTAAACTCTCATAACTCCACGAAGCCCATGCGCAGACAACGGCTGTCGGCGTGACGGAAAGGCTCGCGGCGGTGATTGTCTTGCCGTCGATGGTCTTGGCGGAAAATGCCGGAACCGCAATGCCTGTCTTCGAGCTGCCGCGCCCTTTTATCTGCCGCTGCAACTGACGGAGGTATCCGTATTTTGTCTGATGCTTCAGCATGAGGGTTATAAGACTGTCAGCAACGGCAAGGTCAGGACTCTGCGACTGTATGAAATAGCGTCTTACAAGATATGAGCCGACCATCGAAGCAGGGTGGTCGAGGATGAACTGCCGCGCGTATTTCCTTGCCTCGGGCGGGGATGCGGACGCCACCTGCTCCCGGAAAGAGTTCATAAGTTTGTTGTCGTCCGTCCCTTTCACTTCCATCTCCTTCAGATTGGACGCGCTTCCCCTTATTTCCACGGTCTTTCCAGGCTCCGCGAACACCGGCTGTTCGGTGAAGTTGGGGAATATTATCATAAGAGTCATCGGACGGCGGCACGGCACCTCGTAGCTGAAACGGCCCGCCTCGACCTTTATAGTGTCGAGTTTGCCGTTGTCGCCGTCGGGCGTGTATACATAAAACTCACCCTGGTTGAGGTGGAGCAGACGACCGTCGATCTTGAAATGACTATCGTCGGTCGAGCACGACACCATAACCAGGGTGAGCAGAAATAAATATATGAGTTTTCTCATTTACTTCAGTATGGACAGTTCCAGGTCGTTGTCAGCATACGCCTTCAACGAAGGATCTTTCTGAAGAGCCTCTTTCAGATAAGAGGATGTGGCGAACTTGTTTGCCTGACGTGCTGCGACGATGGCGTGCAGATAGGCAGTCATGCCGTCCTGTGCGGGCACCTTGTCGAGCGTTGCGGCTGCTGCGGCGTAGTTCTTGTTAAGAATCTGTGCGAGCGCGGCACTGTTTGTGTTCACGTCACCGAAGTCTTTCTCAGCCTGGGCATAGTTGCCTTTTGCTATGTTGAGCACACCGAGAGCATACGATACGTTCTCAGAACCGGCAGCCTTAGCTATGTCTGTCTCCGCCTCAGCCACGTTTCCGTTGATGAGGTAGATAAGTCCGCGGTTGGCATAAGCCTCAGCCGCGTTGCTGTCTATGCGCAGAGCTTTCTCTATATAAGACGCTGCCGCATCCTTCTCACCCTTTGCCAGACTCAGGGAAGCGAGGTTGTTGTAAGCCCGGTAGTCGCGGTCGTAAAGCTCGGCTGTCTTCTTGTATATCTCCTCTTTCTTTGCGTTGTCGTCCACAAGAGTAGCCGCGTAGAGCAGTTCGTCCGCACTCAGTTTCGTGGGATCTTCCGCATACTGCTGCTGTATCTGCTCGTCGCTGCGGCCGATTGTCTCATAATTGATGATAAGACGTGCGCGGCGGAGCTCCGGCAGGATGCCGTCGGCGAGCTCGCGGAACACAGCCGACATGTTGCGAATCTGCTGTTCGCGCTCCTCCGGGTCTTTATACATTGACAGAACACGCAGAACGACTTCCTTGTCCTGAAGGTCTGAAGCCTGAACAAGCTTCTGGAAGCCTTCCCAGTCCTGTGCTGTGTAGTGCGCGTCGATACCTGTGCTCACGTTTGTTTTCTTGAGTTGCTCCTTCACGTAGCCCTCAGACACGTTCTGACGCTTGTAAGCCAGCTTGTCGTTGAACTTCACACCGCCCTCCGGTGAAGCGTATGCCTGCACCTCGACATTCTGTATGTTCAGTCCCTCACGGTCGTCGTTGATCTTCTTCAGCATTCTGACGAACTCAGTTACAGAGTTGTTCTTCAGCTCGCTCTTACGCAGGTTAGCCTGATTGATAAGGAACTTGATGTTGGCTTCCTGCTTCTTTTCCCTTACGCGCTGGAACGAGTCGGGAGCTATGCAGCCACCGTCGGTGAGGATGGTTTTCCTGTACAGTTCCGAAGTAGAGATTACTCCGGTAGCCACTTTCACTGCCGGCACATCATACTTTTTATTTCCCTTGCGCGCGTCGAAAGTGAGATACAGCTCGCTCTGCTGCATTTCAGGCACATAGTCGAAGCTGGTCTTCATCGTATAACGGCCACCAAGACGGTATGAAATGGTCTGGTTGTTGCCCATGACCTTCTCTCCCTGGAACGTGGCACTCTCTCCTTTGGCAACCTGTCCGTTAGCGTAGCGCAGCTCGGGAGTAACAGTTACGGTTGCCTTTTTCTTCATATACTTTTCAGGAAACATTCCGCTTATGGTTGCCGGAACCTCTCCTGCCTGTGATTCAAGCGGATTCGGTGTCACTGTAAAGTTGTCGGCTGACAGTGGACCCATCTTTGAGCATGACGCAAAAACAAGAACGGAGCATGCCGAAAGGGTATAAATAAGTTTCTTCTGCATAGTTGTAGTTTTTAGAATAAGTGCCGCGAGCGGGACTCGAACCCGCACAGCCATTTCTGGCCAAGGGATTTTAAGTCCCTCGTGTCTACCAATTCCACCATTGCGGCATCGTCTTTGCAATATCAGCCGGTCCTCTTACGGACTGCCGCGGCATACATACCTTACTGTCGTACGTACACCGTCACATGTGGCTTCAATACATATTGCTGATGCAAAGTTAAGGCATTAAATCATAACATCCAAAACAATTTACACTATTTAATACTTTGTTTTCATGCTGAAACAGTGATTGCACACCGCCGCAGAATAAGACGCCGCAGACAGCATGCCGACTATTATGCTTCCGGACTGCCATCTGCGGTTCTCATCTTACCGTTACTCAAACAGAGACATTAGCCCTATGCCGCCATCTTTTCACCTTATTATATATATACACATGCTTTATCCATTATATACACATTCTTTACCTATGATATACAAAACCACATTATATTATATATGACACCGCATGCCGACACGCCATGTCAATTCGCGCCCAGTTCGCTGAGCCGCTGGTCACACGTGCGTATCACCTCTTCGGTGCTCTGTATCACACTTTTCAGATAAGCCGAGTCTGGGTCTTTCACCTGCTGCGCCTTGTATTTTGCGAGCTGGTTTACGGCATTGTTGCGTCGCGTCTTCCACTCGGCAATCCTTGACGAGTCCTTTGACGACGATCCGGACGATGACGACACGCTCGCTCCGGTGCCTATATTGTAGGTCGAGGCAGACCGTGTGGTCTTCGTCGTACTCTTCGTTCCCGTGACGGCATTCACCGCACCCTGCACAAATGCGGACAGTATTCCGCCCCAGAATGCCGCGTTCTGCTGACGCTTCAGTTCCTGCTGACGTTTCAGCTCGGCAGCCTGCGCCGCCTCACGCTGCTGTAGCAAGACCAAGGCATCGTTATAACGCTTCTCCACTTCAGGTATTTCAGACAGTTCCTTAGATGTTATATCCCTCCACATTACAGCCTGTTCCTTGTATGTGGAATCTTCCTTAATATATGCGTCAAACAGCCCTATGGCAGTCTCATATTGCTTTGACGCAAGATTAAGGTCAAACTGTTCATCCTTAATATAGTCCAAAAACAGACTGTTCTTTTCTATTGCCTCACTTATGTTTTCGGCTCGCACCGTTTCCTTAAGTCCCTTACGATACAGTGCCATTGCCGTATAGAACTTTGCCCAGGGCTTATCCACGCCCTCATTAGAATAGAATTCAATCACCTTATCATATTCGTCCCGGAAATACATTTCCTCTCCCTTGTCACGGAACATTCCCTGACCTGCCATCTCAGGCTTATATTCCTCAGACTTACTGAACTCATTCCGCTGCACCAGCCATTTGTCCGAATAAGCTCCATAACTGACATTATAGAATACAGGAGGCAAACCCTTATCGGCATGTCCCATAACAAACCCTCCGGTCTTCCTTATATCTCCATCCATAAAGGAATAAACACACCAGTTCCGCTCACCACCATACTTATTGCGAAACGCTTCCGAATAATATCGGTATGAATACAGTTCAATACTCGAAGAAGTCTTCGGAACAATCTGCTTGCCAGACTGTGACAAGAGTTCATACACGTTTTTATTTTCATACGGAGTACTTATACCTCCGTTACCGAATTCAGACTCCACATCCACTCTTTCCGCCCCGATAAAGAAATATCCCGGAACATACACCCGTTTATCGGTCATGATGCTGTCGCGCAGCACCGTTCCGTCCAGGTCGTATATGCGGCTCGGCGTTCCCTTGGCATATATGACGGCAGGCTCAGCGTCATGATATACAGCCACAGAGTCGCCGGTACGCTCCATCTGATTGTCGTACACATAGTCCACACCCTTGTCTATGGCGTCACAGAAGAGGAAACTTGAGTATTGCGTCGGCACTATGAACTTGCCCGACATGTCAGCAATGCCGTTCTTGTCATGTCCGTTGTTCACGATGAAAACATCCTTTCCGTCGCTCAGCCTGTCCTTTACGATGCTGTAGTATACGGCGGGCAGGATGACCTTTCCCTCCATGTCGGCGCGCCCCACAAGCTTGCTCTTCGACATGAGTAGCATATAGTACGTGCCGTCAGGGTCCTGTCTTATCTCCACACGTTTGAGTTTTAGCGACTTCTTCAGCTCTTTCATCTTGTCCTTGTGAGCCTTCTCGAGGTCTTTCAGTGTCTGAGCCGGTACGGCGGCACACACCGCCAGCAGCAGGAAATGAATAAAAAATCTGGTCATATCTTATATGTCTGAAAAATTATCTGTTCCGAAACGACCGTCCGCCATCGCCTCACAGCCGGACCGGCACGCGCCAAACGACTGCGTGAACAGCCTGACAGCCACCTTTACTTGCGCAGTATCATGACGGCTGACAAAGATGCGGAGTGAAGAAAAGATAATAACATAATTGCCCGTCCGCACACATCTGCCGTATGCAAAGGCAATGAAAGGCGAGTGCAACAGCAAGGAGGGAAAACGCAGTTTTACCAGACTTGATATTGCCGAGCCGTATCTTGCCTTATGCAAAGGCAATGCCAGCGAGCGCAATAAGAGCTTGCTCTTGTAGTGCCGAGTGCAGCTTGTCTTATGCAAAGATAGGAAAACGCAGCCGTAACCGCAACAGGCACAGTCGCGGCAAGTGTCCGGAACGAGGCTTACCGTGTCCGGACGGTAAGAAACTATGCCTTAACGGCATGTTTTCATGGTAAGTTATAAGAAATAAAAACCGCCGTCAGTTGGTCACCGCGACCACTCCTGACGGACTGTACGTGGCGTGATAGCGCGTCAGCGGACTGCCTTTGTCGCCCTTGACGATGTTTCCGCCGGTGTTCATGTTGTACTCGCGGTGACACGTGCCGCACGTCGCGATGCCTGTGGACGCCACACTCAGCGGATGGCTTCTCACCGGAACCATGTTCGGATTGAAGCAGTTGGGGCACTCGGCGTCGTAGGCATAGAACACCGGAGGGATGTCCAGATTGCCGTAACCGAACCATATGGCGTTGTTCATGCCAAGGAGCACCGACACGCGCTCATCCTCGGCGGTGAATATCACGTCGTCTGTCATGTTCTGGTTTGTGGTGAACCTGTAATGCCGCGCGCCTCCCTTTATCACCGTCGTCACCTTGCAGAAGATGCCCGTTCCGCCCACCGCGCTGCCCAGCGCAGCCGAATGGGCGTGTGTGGCGGTGTTGAATACGAATCGGCACGGATATGTGCTGTACTCCGACATGGTGTCACCGCACGACGCCGGCAAAAGCGCCATCATCACGGCACACACTGTTGACGTCACTCCCTTTCTCATTTCAGCAACTCCTTTTCGGCTTCCTCGGCACGGCTGAAGCCGAAACCGTCGTACACACTCTTCATAAACTCCGCTATACGGTCATTGCACAGGTTGCCCATGCTGCCCTCGTGCGTATGGCATATGTTGCGGTCGGCGCGGTAGGTGCCGTTCTCTATCTCCATGCCCACCTTGCGGTAAGCGTCGCGGAAAGGCATTCCCGCGGCGGCGAGGCGGTTCACCTCCTCCACGGAGAACATCGGGTCGTACATCGGATTGTCCAGAATGTTGCGGTTCACCTCCATCTTGCTGATGATGTACGCCGCCATCCGCAGACAGTCCTTCAGCTCTCCGAAAGCCGGGAGGAACACCTCCTTTATTATCTGAAGGTCGCGGAAGTATCCCACTGGCAGGTTGTTCATGATGAGCGTTATCTGCTCCGGCAGAGCCTGAAGCTTGTTGCACTTCGCGCGTATCAGCTCGAACACGTCGGGATTCTTCTTGTGCGGCATGATGCTGCTGCCCGTAGTGCATTCCTTTGGCAGCCTTATGAAGCCGAAGTTCTGGCAGTTGAAAAGGCATGCGTCGAACGCCATCTTGGCGAGGGTGCCTGCCACCGACGCCATGGCGAACGCCACGTTGCGCTCCGTCTTGCCGCGTCCCATCTGCGCGTACACCACGTTGTAGTCCATCGACGAGAATCCCAGCAGGCGCGTCGTCATCTCCCTGTCGAGCGGAAACGACGAGCCGTAGCCTGCGGCAGAGCCGAGAGGGTTGCGGTTTGCCATGCGGTAGGCAGCCTGAAGAAAGAGCATGTCGTCGGCGAGAGACTCCGCATAGGCGCCGAACCACAGCCCGAACGAGCTGGGCATGGCTATCTGCAGATGGGTGTAACCCGGCATAAGGACGTCCTTGAACCGCTCACTCTTCTCCTGAAGCTCGCCGAAGAGCGTCATCACCCCGTCGGCTATCTCGCGCAGCTCGTGGCGTATGAAGAGCTTCAAGTCTACGAGCACCTGGTCGTTGCGCGACCTTCCGCTGTGTATCTTCTTGCCCATGTCGCCCAGACGCCGCGTGAGCAGCAGCTCCACCTGTGAGTGCACGTCCTCCACCCCGTCCTCTATCACGAATCTGCCTTCCGTGCAGTCGCGGTAGATATTCCTTAGTTCGGCGAGCAGGGCGTCCAGTTCGTCCTTCTCCATGAGTCCTATCGACTGTAGCATCTTTATGTGCGCCATCGACCCGAGCACGTCGTAGCGTGCCAGATAAATGTCGAGTTCGCGGTCGCGTCCCACGGTGAAGCGTTCTATCTCGGCGTTCACCTCAAAGTTCTTTTCCCAAAGTTTTGTAGCCATCTGTCCTCTTTCTTTCTCCGGCATGCCCGCCGGTGGTGTTGTTATTCGTAGTTTATAGCCTGCAACACGTCGGCTATCTTCTCTATGCCCTGTTGCAGCGGTTTCTGCACCATGCCCTTTATGAAGGGGTTAAGCTCCGCCTTTATGGTTATCTTCATCTTGCACGACGTCTCCGTTACGGGCAGAATCTGTATCCAAAGGTTGAAAGGCACGGGGCTCGACTCCGTTCCGAACTTGATGCACTTGGGCTCCTCGCGGTCCACTATGCGCAGCCTCACGTTTCCGGCTGGCGGCACGCTTACCGATATCGAGTCGTTGTCGAAGGTCAGATCCTTTATCTTGTCCTCCGGTATGCGGTTCTTCACTCTCTCTATGTTCTCGAGGTTGCTCAGCATGTCATACACCTTCTTCTGCGGGAAGAGTATCTGGCGTATGCTGCTTTCGAATGTTGTCATCGACATGATATGTGTGTTTTTATGTTCGTTTGTTGCCTTGCAGGCGCGGAGCCGGTCACTTGCGCCACTCCGACGGGTTCTTGCGCCACTCCGCCAGCACCTCCACGTCGCTCTCGGCGATGTAGCCCGTAGCCACAGCCTCAGCCACCACGTGGTCGTAGTCGGTCAGAGTCTCCAGTCTCACCCCTGCCTCCGCGAACGCCTCTGCGGCGACGGGGAAGCCGTAGGTGTATGAAGCCACCATGCCCACAACCTCATATCCTGCCTCGCGCAGCGCAGCCACAGCCTTCAGACTGCTTCCTCCGGTGGAGATGAGGTCCTCCACCACAACCACCTTCGAGCCTTTCTCCAGCTCGCCCTCTATGAGGTTGCCCATGCCGTGGTCCTTTGCCTTGCTGCGCACATAGACGAAGGGGAGGTTCAGCTCGTCAGCCACGAGCGCGCCCTGTGCTATCGCTCCCGTAGCCACACCTGCCACAGCCTCAGCCTCGGGGAAGTGTTCGAGGACGGCGTGCACCAGCTCGAGCTTCACGAAGTTGCGCAGTCCGGGATAAGACAGCGTCTTGCGGTTGTCGCAATAGAACGGTGATTTCCAGCCCGAAGCCCATGTGAAGGGGTCGTTCGGCTGCAACTTTATAGCCTTGACGTTAAGCAGTTTCGACGCGAAGTCTTTCTTCAAAGTGTCCATGATGTATGTTTTTTAATTATTGTCTTTATTGGATGCAAAGTTAAACTAATTAGACCGAAAGTCAAAATAAAACACCGCGACATTAAAAAATATTTACAAAACGGTTGCCGCCCCGTCTCTCCTTCAGTGAGACGGAGACCGCCGCGCGACGCCGCCTACCCCGTTCCCTTCCCCCATAAAGCCGCCTCCGGAGCGCGTCCTCATGCCTCCCATGCTGCCAAAAAGCCCCTTCCGGCATGCAGGAGAGCCTTTGTCATGAGGCGGAAAAGCCTTTTCCGTGGTGCCGGAAAGCCTCTTTGGCAGCTCGGAAGAGCACGTTCCACACCTCCGCCGCTACCATATCGCATCACAACATATTGTATATCAATAAATTATACCATTTTCTCAAAACTGCGTTATTCGCGTTCCGACATGCATTCGGGCGCAAAACGGTGAGTATAAAAGACGTATGCCGGTAAAATATTTTGACAAAACGGCATTTTCAGACTGTATGTCACGCATGACGGATATAAAACTTCATTATCATCGCAATATATTCACGTTATCGCCGTTTTATTTTAAAACAATGACGGCGTCAGCCCTGTAGAGACGCAAAATCTTGCGTCTCCCGAGCAAAAAGCACGGCAACGACAGGTGGATTTTCGCCTTTGCCTATAGCGCATACTTGCATGTAGAGACGCAAAATCTTGCGTCTCCCGAGCAAAAGGCACGCCAACGACAGGTGGATTTTTGCCTTTGTCTATAGCGCATACTTGCTTGTGAGACGCAAGATTTTGCGTCTCTACTTGGATAGTCAGTGCATAGTAGGGTGTGTTTGTTTCATTGGCGACTATGAGCTGGGCGGCGAATGGAAGCTGACACACGTCGGTTACGACTATCTTAAACTAAGAGTCAGTCCCTTGTCTGACAATGCTGACGACATAAGCATGGTGAAAAGCATATACACCAACTCCATGCTGACTCTGGAATACATCACCGCAGACAGGATGTGCGTGGAGTCACCGCTCAGCTTCACCCGCCAGACAGTGGGGTTACACCGCGTGAGCGGAGAGCCTGACAGCACCAAGCCTTGACACCACAGATGTTTGCCTGTATTTTATTTTGATTTTTGCGAGGTTTGTGTTAACTTTGCATCCACAATCATCTTCATAAAATCATGAACATCGAAAAAGCTTTATGCAGTTCGGTCATCAAGGCTGTGAAGGAACTGTACGGACAGGATGTGCCTGAAAAAATGGTGCAGCTGCAGAAGACTAAACGTGAATTCGAGGGACACCTCACACTCGTGGTGTTCCCGTTCCTGAAAATATCGCACAAGAAACCGGAGGATACAGCCGGGGATATAGGACAATGGCTGAAGGCGAACGAGGACTGCGTGGCGTCATACAACGTGGTGAAGGGTTTTCTCAACATCGTCATCTCAAACGCAGCATGGATAAGCCTGCTCAACGACATCAACGCCGACCCGGCTTACGGAGAGCGCAAGGCGACGGAGAAGTCGCCTTTGGTGATGATTGAATACTCCTCGCCCAACACCAACAAACCGCTGCATCTCGGACACGTGCGCAACAACCTGCTGGGCTGGAGCCTCTCAAAGATAATGGAGGCGAACGGCAACCGCGTGGTGAAGACAAACATCGTGAACGACAGGGGCATACACATCTGCAAGTCGATGCTTGCATGGCTGAAGTGGGGAAACGGTGAGACGCCCGAGACAAGCGGCAAGAAGGGCGACCATCTCATAGGCGACTACTACGTGGCTTTCGACAAACACTACCGCGAGGAGACAGCCGCGCTCAAGGCGCAATACGTCTCCGAAGGCATGGACCCGGACGAGGCGGAGAAGAAAGCCAAGGAAGAGGCGCCGCTGATGAAGGAGGCCCACGCGATGCTCGTGAAATGGGAGCAGGGCGACAAGGAGGTGCGCGCGCTGTGGCAGAAGATGAACTCATGGGTGTACGCGGGCTTCGACGAGACCTATAAGGCTCTCGGAGTGGGCTTCGACAAGATATACTACGAATCGGATACTTACCTCGAGGGAAAGGCAAAGGTGGAAGAGGGACTCGCAAAGGGTCTTTTCTTCAGAAAGGACGACAACAGTGTATGGGCAGACCTCACCGATGAGGGACTGGACCAGAAGCTGTTGTTGCGGTCCGACGGCACCAGCGTGTACATGACGCAGGACATAGGCACGGCGGACATGCGCTTCCGCGACTTCCCCATAGACAAGATGATATATGTCGTGGGCAACGAACAGAACTACCATTTTCAGGTTCTTTCCATACTGCTTGACCGTCTCGGGTTCAAGTGGGGAAAGGAACTTGTGCACTTCTCATACGGTATGGTGGAACTGCCCAACGGCAAGATGAAAAGCCGCGAGGGCACGGTGGTCGACGCCGACGACCTCATCGCCGAGATGATAAAGGACGCGCGGCAGACCAGCGATGAACTGGGCAAGTTCAAGGACATGACCGGAGAGGAGCGCGACGAGATAGCACGCATCGTCGGAATGGGCGCGCTCAAGTACTTCATACTGAAGGTGGACGCACGCAAGAACATGCTTTTCAACCCGGAGGAGAGCATCGACTTCAACGGCAACACGGGTCCGTTCATACAGTATACGCACGCCCGCATACGCAGCATACTGCGCAAGGCGCAGGCGGAAGGCATCGTCCTGCCCGACAGCCTTGACTCCGGCATGCCGCTCAACCGGAAGGAGACCGAGCTGATACAGAAGATGAACGAGTATGGAGCGGCTGTGGAGCAGGCGGGAAAGGACTATTCGCCAAGCGGCATAGCAAACTACTGCTACGAGCTCACAAAGGAGTTCAACCAGTTCTATCACGACTACAGCATACTCAGCGCAGACAGCCTGAACGAAAAAACTGTGCGTCTCGTGCTCGCGGCAAACGTAGCCAAGACTCTGAAGAACGGCATGGACCTGCTCGGCATAGAGGTGCCCGAGCGAATGTAAAGGCTCCGGCATACATCACATACGGGTGCGCCGCCCTACGCCTGCCTGCGGCACGGCTGACCGGCGCGCACCTTTCACCACACACTAAAGCAATGAACAACCAACCGCTCAATCCGCCCGACTACCGTCACGACACCGTCCTGCCCCTCCCTCCGGAGGTATCGGCGCAGGCATGGGCTGTAGACGCGGCGTGCTCGGGCAATCCCGGACCGATGGAATACCGTTGCGTGGATCTCGCCACGGGTGCGGTGGTGTTCCACTTCGGACCAATGCACGGCACAAACAACATAGGCGAGTTTCTCGCCATCGTACACGCGCTGGCTCTGATGGAGCGCGACGGCATAAAGGGAAAAGCCATCTACTCCGACAGCCACAACGCAATACTATGGGTGAAGAAGAAGCAGTGCAAGACCAAGCTGGAGCGTACGCCGCGCACAGAACAGCTCTATCAGATAATAGCACGCGCCGAGAACTGGCTCCGCACACACCGTGTCACCACACCTATACTCAAATGGGAGACGCAGAAATGGGGAGAGGTGCCGGCTGACTTCGGGCGCAAATGACGTCCGTACTCACCGTCTCTCCTTACGACGCGCGGCAAACCGCACTCACACACATCACCGGCGGCACGCCCGTACGCGCCGTACCACACTCGGAAAAACTGAAAACCAACATAAAAACTTACCTGACATGACAAGTAAGAAACTGTTTATCACGCTTTTCATCCTTCTCGCCGGACTCACAGCGACAGCCCGACAGAAGTCTCTGCACCAGCTTCAGCAGGAGTTTACAGACCTCCGTTTCGGCATGTTCATACACTTCAACATCCCTACTTTCGCACCCGACGACTGGCCAGACCCCGATCTTCCGCCGTCGGTATTCAACCCCACGAAGCTCGATTGCAGCCAATGGGCGAAGGCGGCGAAGTCTGCCAACATGTCCTACGGGTGTCTCACGACCAAGCACCACAGCGGTTTCTGCATCTGGGACACCAAGACCACCGACTACAACGTGATGAACTCACCGCTCAGACGCGACGTCGTGCGCGAGTATGTCGACGCCTTCCGCAAGGAGGGACTGAAGGTGATGCTCTATTACTCCATCCTCGACACCCATCACCGGTTGCGTCCCAACATGATAACTTCCGACAAAATCGCAATGATAAAGGCACAGCTGAGGGAGCTGCTCACCAACTACGGACCCATCACAGCACTCATCATAGACGGCTGGGACGCTCCGTGGTCGCGCATAAGTTATGATGACGTGCCGTTCCCGGAGATTTATCACTTCATCAAATCGCTTCAGCCGGAGTGTCTGGTGATGGATCTCAACGCGGCGAAATATCCGCGCGAGGCTCTGTTCTACACCGACATAAAGTCATACGAGCAGGGAGCGGGACAGAAGATATCAACATCCGAGAACCGCCTTCCGGCTTTGGCGTGCCTCCCTCTGCAGCAGAACTGGTTCTGGAAGGAATCGTTCCCCACCGACAAAATGAAACCGGCGGAGGAGATGATAAACCAAAACGTCATACCATACAACAAGGCTTACTGCAACTTCATACTCAACGTGGCTCCCAACCGCGACGGTCTGATGGACGACAACGCGCTGGAGGAGCTGCGCAAGATGGGTAAAATGTGGAAGAACGACGGCAGAGTGGCGGAGCTGCCGGAGTGTGACGCGCCCATAACAGAGCGCAACATAGCCAAGAACAGACCCGCCGAATCGTCATGGAGCTACGACTACGGCATCATGGACTTTGCCAATGACGACGACTTCGTGAGCGCATGGACATCCAATCCGAGGGTGAACACGCCATGGTGGAGCGTTGACCTGGGCGACGGAAAGACCATCGACATGGTGACGATAACCGAGGAGAAGGGCGGCGTGATGCAGGAGTACACGCTCGAATACCGCTCAGGCGGAGCGTGGAAGACGCTTTTCAGCGGTGAGGCAAAGACGCTGAGCCGTGTCAAGATACACCGTTTCGCTCCGGTGAAAGCCGATGCCGTGAAGGTGACAGTGACCCGCCACGACGGCACAGTAAAGATTGCCGAGCTGGGAGTATATACTCCTTATAAGGAATAAATATATTTTTTATAAAGAACAAGCGTATTTCCCGTACGTGACGGATATATTCCTTATAGGGCAACGGCATGCTTCTTATAGGAAGACAATAATCTTCTTATAGAGAGACAATATGATTCTTATACTATACAGAAAGCCCCCTTATGCGTGATAAGGAGGCTTTCACACTCCTGCGAAACGCGACGGAAGCAGCGAGAAGAGGAACGACAGCGACATGTGATGCTCAGGCACGGAAGCCGCCGCACGCTCTATGCGCGACATGATGCGCACCGCACAGCAGTCTACCCAGCTGCGGAAATCGGGGTCGGGAGTATATTCTGACGTGAAGTCGAGCAGACGTCCGAGGTCGAAATCCGCGCTCACGATGCCTGCCCCGCAACGGCTCGCGTCGTGGGCGTTGCAGTCCTGCTCGATGTGCGCGGGCACCATGAGTATCGGTTTGCCCAGATACATCGCCTCGCACACCGACTCAAACCCCGCCGTAGTGGCGTAGGCGCGGCATCCCGCGAGCGACTTGAGGAACGCCTTGTCGTCTATCTGGTTGAACGTAAGGGTGGAGTCGACCTTATATACCTTGTCAACGCCCTTCCTGTCCCAGAAGAAATTGAGCGGCACACCGGGATTGTCACGGTGCCAACGCGCTATGCTCTCACCGTAACCCGCATTGACCATGTAACCGTGAATATAGTCACCGTCAGACGGTCGGGTGTTGAGCACCTCGCGGCGGAGCAGCGGCGGCACCACGCTCACGCCCTTCCGGATGTCGTCAGCCATGCTTCTGAATGACAGGGCGAGCTTGTCCTGCGCGCCTATACACGTGATGCGCGTGAACATACGCAGGAAGAAGAGGCTCACCGGGCTTCCCTTCGGAAACTCGAAACCGCTGTGCAGGAAAAGATACTGATGTCCTATGCTCACCTGCGGGACCTGCGGACGGAACAGAAGATAGGTGAGTCCGGTGAGCAGCTCGTAGAAGTTCACCACGAGGTCTGCCTTTGTCTGTATTATCCGGCTGCGTATAAAGAGAATGCTCTTCATGTAAGTCGGAGTCTTGAAGATGTTGTATGCCACGCTGCGCGTGAGGTTGCTGCGCTTGTTTGAGGGCGTGGGGAGGAAGTTGGGACTGTCGAACAGCCTTATCGGAGTGTCCATGCTGCGGCTGAAGAAGTCGGGCAGACTGCGCGCCCCGCTCTTTCCCACAAGCACCTCCACCACCTCATGGCCGTTGCGACGGAGCATTGCCTCCATTGTCATTGCCTGCGTGAGATGTCCGCGGCCCTCGCCCTGTACGATGAAGAGAATTCTCATAGATTGTCGTGTTATGGTTGTTGTTTCCTCTTACACAATGTAAAATTATTCATTCCCGGTTACACCGGCATTCAATACATATTACAATTGCGTTAAATGTTGTCATGCCGTGCGTGTCCATAGGTGATTATCGTGTTGGCGCCGTATGTCTCCGCGCCTGTCACGACGATGTCTGAGGGCAGCTGCGGAGCCTTTGTCCCGCCGCCGGTCGCGATGGGCGCCGTCTCCACACGTATCTCGTCCCACATCCCTGATGCGATGAACGTGCCGTGGGTGAACGCTCCTCCCTCCACTAAAACCGACTGCACGCCGCGCCGCCAAAGCTCTTCGAGCAGCTGCGGAACAACAGGACGGCTGAAGTCGAGCCCCGGAAAGAACGGGCGTTCGCGGTCGATGACTATCCGCAGAGGGTCTTTGCCCGCCCAGTGGCGCACGTTGAGCCGGGCGTTGTCGCGCCTGTCGGTGACGCTGCCTATGAGTATGGCGTCGTGGCGTGCGCGAAGCTTGTGCACCAGCATGCGCGTGAAAGGTGTGGAGAAAGCCGTCGGACGGAAACGGTCGTCGATGAATCCGTCAGCCGACTGCGCCCATTTCAGGGTGACGAAAGGACGTCTCAGACTGTTGAACGTGAAGAACACTCGGTTGAGACTGCGGCACTCGCTCTCCAGAACGCCCACCGTGACGTCTATGCCCGAGGCGCGCAGCTTTTCTATACCGCGCCCGCTCACCTTCGCGAATGTGTCCACGCAACCCACCACCACGCGACGCACGCCCTTCCTCACAATGAGGTCGGCACACGGCGGAGTCTTGCCGTAGTGGGCACACGGTTCCAGACTGACATACATGGTGGCTTCCGGCAGCAGCCGTTCGTCGTCAGGCGCGACCGAGGCAAAGGCGTTCACCTCGGCATGACCCTCTCCGCAGCGCACGTGGTAGCCCTCACCTATGATGCGTCCGCGGGCAACTATCACCGCCCCCACCATAGGATTGGGGCTGGCGTTGCGTCGTCCGCAGGCTGCAAGCTGAAGGCAGCGGCGCATGTACATTTCGTCTGTCGTGCTCTGGTTCATATCAAAATTATTAAGTATCTTTGTTCCGGCAAACGGCGGACGAGCACGTCCTGACAGGCGTCTGCGCATCATCGTGATGCCGTCGGAGCCGGATAAAACCACATCAAAACATAAAATACCACCCTCAAAGACATCATGACGTACAGAGAACTATGGAACACTCTCACCCCGGTCTACGGCGAGCGCGAGGCGAAAAGCGTCGCGCGGCTGGTCTTCGAGCAGCGTTTCGGTCTTGACATGACCGACATTTGTATGGGCAAAGATAAACAATTATCAGAAGAAACACACAACGAAATGAAAAAAATTGCTGCCCGCCTGCTGCAAAACGAGCCCGTGCAGTATGTTCTGGGCTGCGAGACGTTCTGCGGACGGACATTCGCCGTGCGTCCGGGAGTGCTCATTCCGCGCCCCGAGACAGAAGGGCTGATACAGCTCATGCACAGTCTTGGCAGCAGGGAAAAGCCCGCGCCGCGCATCCTCGACATAGGAACGGGAAGCGGATGCATAGCGATAACGGCTGCGCTCGACATGGCGGGAGCCGACGTCACGGCATGGGACATATCGGAGGAGGCACTTGCCACGGCTGAGGAGAACGCCTCCACGCTCGGAGCCCGCGTGCGCTTTGTGAGGCAGGACGCGCTCCGCCCGCCTGTGGACGAGGCTCTGTGGGACTTCGTGGTGAGCAATCCGCCATACATATGCATGAAGGAACGCGCGGAGATGAGCCGCAACGTGCTCGACCACGAACCTGCCACCGCGCTCTTCGTGCCCGACGACGACCCGCTCATGTTCTACCGTTCGATAGCCCGCTACGCACGGCGCGCGCTCAGAGACGGCGGATGGCTGCTCTTCGAGATAAACCCTCTGTATGACGGAGACATGACGGCGATGATGGCGGAAGAGGGCTTTGAGGGCACGGAAACATACGACGACATTTTCGGACGACGCCGCTTCGCCGCCGCACAAAGGCAGGACAGCGGACCGGTGACGGCATGACCGGAAAAGAAAAACATCACACACAATGGCACAACTGAAGAATATGACCGAGGAACAGGCTCTGCGCAGGCTGGCGGCGATGTGCTCCAAAGCCGAGCACTCCTCAGGAGAGGTGGACGCGAAGATGCGCTCATGGCAGATGGACGACGGGGCGCGGACGCGCGTGGCTGAACGTCTGAGAAGCGCGGGATATGTGGACGACGCGCGGTTCTGCCGCTCGTTCGTGCACGACAAGATGGAGTTCGACAAATGGGGACGCCGCAAGATAGAGACGGCTCTCTACAGGAAAGGGGTCAGCCGCGACATCTACGCGCCCGTGCTCGACAGCATCAGCGACAGCGAGTATGCCGAAGCTCTGCGCCCGATGCTCGAGGCAAAGCGGCGCAACACAAAGGCACGGAGCGACTACGAGCTGAACGCGAAGCTCATAAAATACGCCCTCTCGCGCGGATACGGGATGAACATCATACGCATGTGTCTCGACACGGACGCCTGCCCCGACGCTGATGGAAGCGATGAGGACTTTTTTTAGACTTTTACGCTGTCTCACCGACATCATCGCCCCGCGTCTCTGCGCCATATGCGGAGGACGTATGTCGGCAGACGAGGACACCATCTGCGCGCGCTGCGACATGCGCCTGCCGCGCACCGGACACCTTTCCGACCTGACAGGCAACGAGATGGCACGTCTCTTCTGGGCGAGGATAGCAGTGGTGAGAGCCGCCGCCATGTGGATGTATCAGCCCCATTCGGAGGTGAGCACCGTGATATACCAGCTGAAATACGGCAACCGTCCGGAGCAGGGACGGCAGATGGGCATTGCTGCGGCACGCGAACTGAAAGCCGCCGGATTCTTCGACGGCATCGACCTTATTATCCCCGTGCCGCTGGCAAAGGAGAAACTGGCGCGCCGGGGCTACAACCAGAGCGAGGAAATAGCACGCGGCGTGGCTGCCGTGACGGGACTGCCGGTGGTGACCGGAGCCGTAACACGCATACGCAACACCGAGAGCCAGACAAGAAAGACCGACCTTCAGCGCGTGGAGAACGTCGAGGGGGCTTTCCGGCTGACGCGCCCCGACAGGGTGGCAGGACGCCACGTGCTCATTGTGGACGACGTGGTGACCACCGGCTCCACCGTTTGCGCGTGCGGCAGGGAGCTGATGAGGGCAGGCGGAGTGAGCGTCAGCGTGATGTCGCTCGGCTTCACCCACCAGTAGAACCATCTGCAAATATCCTATCCTCCGAAACTCTCAACCTCCGCACGGCCTCATACGCAACCTCCGCACACCACTGCAGGACACTCTCCGTAAGGAATAACGAAAAACACAAATTGGCTTTGAAAATGAATATTTATATATTTTTCAAAGTAAAAAATTTTGACAATTATTTTTTGCAAAATAGAAAAGCGACAGCCCTCAAACAGCATGTTTCAAAGCACTGCAACCTTGGCCATAACATCAGAAAAAGCCTTTCTGCCGACCACTGCACTTCCATCACTTTACAGAAAAGGCCATTCGGCATTACGATATGCACTGTTTCGGAGTGTGATAAATACTATATCAGCACGCGAAAAAGCCTGTTTCGTACCCTAAAAAAGGCCATTTCGCAGCACAGTTTCTTCTTCCCTATAACACTGAAACGCATAAACCGCTGTGACACAACTACTTGCCTTAACCTCTCAAAAATCGAGTATTTGCACCCGAGCGGACTGATGAACGCAACGAGCGCACTCTCGTGAAGTTACCGATGAATATTTATTCATGTCCGATGACGCGACTGCATAAATATGCAAAAAACTCTTCAGCTCCGCTTCCAGTGCATTACCGGCATCCGTAAATGCGAAAAACATTATGCCGCAGGCCTTTAGCTGCAGGTTGAATAAATAATTGAAAGCATAACAAGTCGCTTTTTCAGTTTTTTCAAAAAAACGCGCATATATATTTAAAAACTATTATCAAAATCGGCATAAAATGTAAATATCTGTATTATTTATAGCAAAAAATACATTATTTTATTGCAAAAAATACATTATTTTATTGCAAAAAATACATTATTTTATTAATTTTGCACGGCTGTTTTCAAAATAACAACATTTCAGGATGCTGTTTTTTGGATGGCTTACACTTATTATTCATTACATAATTTTACATTTTTAATCTCTTAATTCAGCATTATGCGGAAAACTTTACTTTATCTCGCACTGCTTCTGTGTGCCGTGGCATACAGTCCGCAGTCGGCTGCACAGTCGCAGTCATCGGAGACATTGTCAGGCGTAGTGCGTGTGAAACTTCAGCGCGAAGTGGCATCACGCATAGCGCAGCGCGCGCTTCCGATGAACAACGGCGTCGTGGCTACAGGTGTGACACAGCTCGACCGTGTCAACCAGAAAGTTAAGGCTGTCAGCATGAAGCGGCTCATCCCCTACTCCCCGAAGTTCGAGGAAAGGCACAAAGCCGCCGGGCTCGACCTGTGGTATGAAATACGCTTTGAGGACGCAGGCGTAACCCCGATGCAGGCCAAGAATCTCTACAAAACCGTTCCTGGCATACAGATTGCCGAGAACGTGCGCCCCATGAAGATGGTAGGTGGCGAAACATTCAGACCGATATCGCCCGACGATATCGCAAAGGCTGCCAAGGCAGCAGCCACTCCTCCATTCAACGATCCCCTGCTCTCACAGCAGTGGCACTACCACAACGACGGCTCGCTGCCGGGCAGTGTGGTCGGAGCCGACGCAAATGTGTGGGAAGGATGGAAGACAGAGACCGGAAAGAGCGATGTGCTCGTGGCCATCATCGACGGCGGTTATCAGTATGATCACCCCGACCTCCAGCAGAATGTGCTGGTGAATGAGGCCGAGCTCAACGGTAAACCGGGTGTTGACGACGACGGCAACGGCTATATAGACGATATCTACGGCTACAACTTCGTGATAAACTCTGCCGACGTAAGTGCCCACAGTCATGGTACACACGTGGCTGGTACAGTGGGCGCCGTGAACAACAACGGTGTCGGAGTGGCCGGTGTGGCCGGAGGTAACGGCAACGGTGGTGTGAAGATGATCTCATGTCAGATATTCGACAACCGTTCCGGAGCAGACGCCAACTACGCAGGAGCACTGATTTATGCCGCCGATATGGGAGCAAGCATAGCACAGTGTTCGTGGGGATGGAACGCTGACGGATACTACGAGCAGGCTGTGCTCGATGCCATCGACTACTTCACCCAGTTTGGCGGAGGCGAGAAAATGCACGGCGGTCTGTGTATATTCGCCAACGGTAACACAGGCGACGAAGGCGAATACTATCCCGGTTGCTACGAGAAAGTAGTGGCAGTAGGAGCCATGGACCCGCTGAAGCAGCCGGCATCATATTCTTCGTACGGTGACTGGTGTGACATCACCGCACCTGGAGGAAACGAAGACTACGGTGAGAAATACGGTGTGCTGAGCACCCTGCCCAACAGCACCTACGGATATAACGAGGGTACGTCAATGGCAACACCGCACGTTTCAGGTATCGCCGCACTCATACTCTCAAAATACGGAAGCACCGAATTCACCAACGAAAACCTCAGACAGCAGCTCGTTGCGTCTGTAAATGACTTCTATACAGACAACCCCGAAGTAGCGGGCAAGTTCGGAAGCGGATACATCGACGCATTCAAAGCTCTCCAGATGGGAAGCGGCGCAGCACCACTGCCGGTGGCTGACTTCACACTCACCCCGTCACAGGACAATGTTCTCATCGAATGGATCATACCTGATGCCGAGGAGAAGAGCGTAGACCATCACATTATATATTACAGCACCGAACCGTTCACTCCGGAAAGCGACCTGTCGCAGCCGCAGATAAAGTCGGTTACGGTAGATACTAAATTCCATCTCTCCGGCGACAGCATGCAGTATGAACTCGGCGGACTCACACCGCTGACAACATATTACATAGGTATAAAGTCAGTGAACAGATATGGCAACTCGGCAGAAATGACCGAAGTGAAGAGCGCTACAACAAATGCCGGACCTGAGGTGAGCCTCAACAAGTCGGAGCTTTCGCTCGATGTGGACGCTTCGAAAGGCCAGACCGCAACCGACGAATTTGTTATCGACAACGTAGGAAAGGGTATTCTCAAATACACTATGTCGGCAGCGACACAGTCGGCAACTATATCAGCAAGTGCTGCCAACAACGTTGTACCGGGCAAACTTGTGCCGGCACGCAACTCTATCACAGCTCTCTCGCTGAGCTCTAACCCTGTAGTAACCGCCGACTATCAGAAAGAGGACTATCCGAAAACCATAACCTACACAGACATGACAGATGTGTATATCGGTGACAACGACCTCTCTGTGCCGAACGCAGAAGCTCAGTATTTCTACGTAGATCCGAAATTGTATCCGGACGGATTCAATCTCACACATCTTAACATCGGAGGTACATACGGAAGTGACCCTGTAATAGAAGTTTACAACGGCGCATCCACCATCTCTAAGGCTTCTCTGCTGCAGACAGTAGAATACGACTGGTTCATGTACAACTACGATCTGAGCCTCAAGGAGCAGATCTACTTCAAACCGGGCAGCAGCTTCTGGGTTGTTGTAAAATTCCCGGCCGGACAGGATCTGCCGCTTGGTGCCGGATACATAGCAAACCAGCAGCAGGTTAAGCAGTACAGTTTCTACAGCAGCGACAACGGTGAGACATGGACACAGCTCAGCGAAGTGCTGCGCGAAGGCAACCTTGCCGAAATAGCAGACTCGCTCACATGGAGCATCAAGGCCATAAGCAAGAACCCGGACTGGAGCTCTGTGCTCGACCCGCAACCGGCAGAAGGCACTGTGAGACCGGGCGAGAACCAGACCGTCAAGGTGATGAACGACGGCCAAAAGATGGTGAACGGTACTTACAAATACAACCTCTACCTCAACACCAACGAGACAGAGAACCCGAACAAGAAGATTAGCGTCAACATGACAGTGACCGGAAACAAACCGGAACTGACAAGCGCCAAGGTAGTAGACTTCGGTGATCTGCTCGTAGGACAGGAAAAGAAACTGCTTGTAGAGATAGCCAATGTAGGCTACGGAGCCTTCACGGGCAGCTACGGATTGCAGGGCGACGACATGAAATGCTCGTCCGACCAGTTCGTCATGCCGTCATACATACAGGGAGGATTCCCGGCACGCTCTACAAACAACATTGAAATAACATTCAAACCGACTAAGAGCGGCAGCCACAGCGGTACTGTCACACTTACCGACAAGAACGGCATAAAGCACACCTTCGTGGTACGCGGAGTGGCATCAATGCCTGCAAAGGTGAGCGTTGACAACAAAGAGTTCGACCTGGGCGACCTCACCGTAGGCGGAGAGTCAAAGACCGCCACATTCACCATCAAGAACGAAGGCGAATATCCGTTGCAGTACGTGTTCCCGAAATACAGCGATGAGACGATAGAAGACGCCGGAGCTGTGCACAAGTTCGGTTATTCGTACATATCAAACCTCAACGGAAGCGACGAGTTCGCATACGACAACAACCCTGAACTGAACAACGAGACAGACATCACATCGCAGTTCAACAACAACACATGGCAGTCGGAAGCACTCGATCTCGGGTTCCTCTTCCCATTCTATGGCAAGACCTACTCAAAGGCTCACGTCACATCGCACGGAAGCATAGAGATGCAGACCACCGACGGAAACATACAGTGTATGGTTCCGACAGCCACCTGTGTGGCCGGACTCGGCTATATCTCCGCATTCGCTAACTCCGGCAAGCTCTCTCTCGGAGCCAACAGCAAGATAACATACGGCCGTCAGGACGGCAAGTTCACAGTGAAGTTCAAGGATGTTCTCACCGGTACTGTTAATGGAAGCGGTGAATACATGCCGATAAGTTTCCACTTCTCACTGTATTCGGACGGCAGCGTTGAATTCTTCTACGACGATTATGAGCCGTCAAAGGTGTTCGGTTCGGGTGAGAACATTTTCGTAGGAGTGAGCGACATCGAGTGCGCCGACCCGTTCGTTGTGACCGACGCCAACGCCGTATATGAAGAGAACACCACTCTCTACAAGAACATAAGAACCGGCAGTGCCATAAAGATTGTGGCTCCGTCACAGTCGATTATAAGCAGCATCTCGAGCACAAACGGTGTGATAAACATCGGTGAAAGCAAGCAGATCACGGTAACGGCAGCCGCTACCGAAGGCACTTATGCAGGCGAACTGAAGAACAACCTCATGCTCATGACCAACGATCCTGAGCAGCCGGGAACAAATATTGTGATAAAGGCCAACATCGTTGGCGACAACCTCAAGCCGGTGGCTGAACTCGACTCCACATCTGTCAACTTCGGAGATGTGTTCCGTACATCGAAGGCTGTGCGCACCGTACTGCTCCACAACAACGGAACAAACGTGCTCACTGTGAAGAGCGTGAAGTCCGAGAACGGCAAGATAACGGTGGCTGAGAACGTGGCCAAGGAGTTCACCATCGCCCCGGGAAGCGGCAAGGACCTCGCGTTCACACTGCCGACAGAAACAGAAGGCGAAGTGAGCGACAACATCATCATCACCTACGGCGACGAGACAACAGTCACACTGCCCGTGAGAGGCAAGGTGATAGGCGTGCCGGAATGGAGCCTCTCGCCCGAAAGCATCGACGAGACAACTCCTTACGGTGTGAACATCAGCAAGGAGCTCACCATAGCCAACAACGGCAACGAGACATTGAAATTCTCTGTCGAGCCGTCGCTCTGGGTCGACATTACCGACCTTACCGCCGACGAGAATTCGTCTGTTGAATACATCAGCAAATCAGCGTCCGACTATAAAGACATCAAATACGACTGGATCGACCTGACGTCAGACCCAGAGGCTGTTCATCAGGACATGTCTTACTATCTCGACAAGACCGACTACTACAAGGTGGAACTTCCGTTCGAGTTCCCGTTCTTCGGAAAGAATTACAAGACGATGTACATCTACAACACCGGATTTGTTTCATTCTCCGAGCACACCGACTACAAGGAGTTCCCGGAACCGCCGTCGCAGATTCCTACAACGGAAACGTTCTACACCAACATCATCGCACCGTTCTGGGGCAACCACACCATGGGTACGGCCGAGGACGACGGTACTTACTATAAAGTGGAGGACGACCACGTGGTTGTTTCGTTCGTGAACTACGGCAACTCTGTAATGGTCGGCATGGACTTCCAGCTGTTGCTCTACAAGGACGGACACTACAAGTTCCAGTATCATCTACAGGACAACGGTATGATGATAGGCGTATACGGACTTGCCGGCATGCAGGACGAGACCGGAACACGCGGCATGCAGCTGCCCGAACAGTATATCAATACAGGCAATGCCGTTGAGATATATCCGGTGAAGAGCTTCAGCGTCGCAGCCGGAGAGAGCGTAGTGCTGCCTGTAGAGATAAAGGCCGACAGCCTTGCAAATGTATACAACACCGAGCTCACGTTCAACACCAACGTTCCTACACAGCCTGTTGTCAAGCTGCCTATAACACTTAACATCACAGGCGAGGCAGAACCGGTATTCCCGGCCAAGGTAGGTGGAGAAGCTGTTGCCAACAGCTACACTTATCCGGAACTTGTTTACGACTTCGAGGTGAAGAACAACGGCTCAAAGGCATTCAAGCTCACCAACGCCGAATTCAACGCAGACGGCTCTCTGCCGGCAATGCTCTCGGTTTACACCACATACACCGATCCTTGGTTCGGCACAACAACGACAGGATGGATGCAGTGGGCTCCGGGCATGCAGATTGAGGTTGGCAAGGAACCGGTGAAGTTCCAGATCCACTATTTCGACGACGGAACACCGGTAACTGTAAACTCTCCGATCACATTCACTACCGAAGGACTGAGCGAAAGCACTCACACAGTGCCGTTCGAACTGAACCTCACAGAGGCTCCTGCCATCACATTCGACAAGCCGGAGATTGTCATCAACAATGTATCCGACAACTACACAGGCCAGAAGACAATGACTATAAAGAACGAAGGCAAGTACAAGCTGACCTACTCGCTGCGCATGGACCCGAACGGTGTGGGCGAAACAATACCTGACACCGAGAACCCGGGCGGAGGCATCATGCCGGGATTCATGAACATTCTGGCCGACAGCCTCACACAGGCACAGCGCAACAGCTTCATAAAGGAGAAGGCTACATCCATCACTCCGTTCGAGAAGTTCGACGGATTCATCTACGATGTGCCCGATGTAGACTGCAGCAACCTGCTCTACTATCCGATAATGCCGATAGAGAACCCGCAGACTCTGCTCGTAGGAACAGGCTCTGACGACCTCAGCAACAACTTCCGCGCAGCCACACGCTACACAGCACCGGCCGAAGGATTCAGCCTGACACACCTCTACTTTGTAGGAACAATCGGCGATCTGGAGAATGTTGACATCGAGGCTTCGGTTATAGGAAGCAGCGACGTTACGTCCGACCGCGTGATAGGTCACGGCAAACTGCGCGTAGAGAAGGAAGAGCCTTACAGCGGAACATACTTCGGCGAGCCGCGTATGCTCGAGTTCGACAAACCGGTATACATCAACCCGAACGACACATTCTACGTTGTTCTGAAGTATCCGGCCGGATATCCTCACTCTGCGATAATCTCTGCCAAGGCCGAACGTGTACGCGAAGGACGCTACATGGCATGGTTCAAGGATCTAGGATGGATAGACCTGGGCGAAGAGCTCTACAACTCTTACTCTTCATCTATGGGTTACTTCATGACATGTGTTGAGATGCAACCGGGCAAACCGTGGATCAAGCTGCTCAACGACAAGACCGAAGGCGAGATTGCCGTAGGCGAATCGCTCCCTGTCAACGTCGAGATAAACGCTGAAAGCACTTACTTCGACCGCGACAACAAGGCAGTGATCGTCATCAAGAGCAACGACCCGGCACAGCCTGTTGTGAACTATCCTATCACACTCAACAAGAACTCGGCTCCTGTTGTTACAGATCCGGAAGGCACAACTACCGTTCCTGAGGCATCGACAGCCGACATGAACATCACTGTGGAAGACCTCGACGGCGACGCATTCAGCGTGACTCTGGCCGACGAGAGCGGCATCTCATCGGTAGCCGGCTGCACAATAACCGACGGCAGCGAGACAACCGACGCTGAGGTGACCGACAACAAGGTGAGCGTTCCGGCAGGAACGAAGCTCAACGTGACAATGAAGCTGGCACCTGAGTACGGCTCGGCCGGTCTGCACAATGTCACTGTGACTGCAACCGACGCACAGGGCAACATCGTGACAAAGAACGTGCCGTACAACGTAGAGTTCACCAACAGAGCGCCGGTTTACGAAGGCGAGCAGGAACTCAACGTCTACATAGGCAAGAACACGGGCATCATTGCATACGAAAGCGTGTTCAGCGATCCGGACGGTGACGCCATGACGTTCACGGCTTCAATGCCTGACAACAAGTTCGCCGAGCTCATGACCAACAGCAACGGATATCTCCTCTCAGGCGTGGCAGGCGGCAACACCGAACTCACACTCACAGCCACCGACGCTGCCGGAGCCAAGACCACAGTCAAACTGCCTGTAAGCGTGACAGACGCAACTGGCATCGGCTCTGTGACAACAGACAAGGAGGTAAGCGTTTATCCGAACCCTGTGATAGACAATGCCAACGTGACAATGGCCGAGAGCGCCACTAACGTGAACTATTATGTATACGACAACGCCGGCCAGCTCGTCAAGACGGCACACGCCGACAACAAGGCGGCAGGCGAGGCACAGGCTATCGACATGAGCGGATGCACCAAGGGTGTATACCGCATCAAGGTGGCCGCTGCCGACAGAAGCTACGTCGTGACAGTGATAAAGAAGTAATCGGTCGGCGGCTCAGGCCGCGACATAACGCGCAAAGAGCGCACCGGAATTTTCCCGGTGCGCTCTTCTTTTTATGCACAGTCCGAAGCCGTGCCGCAGATGCGCATTGCTGTCCGGACTTCTCCGCCACGCACTGACGGACATTCCGACGTAACAACGTCCTCACGTCCGTCGCGTTCCGCAGCGGACGCAGGTCGCCCATGTTTCTACTCACGCCTCATGTCAGCGTTTTTAAAGAAAACCCGGGCGGCGTACTTACAGTTTTTCTTGACTTTTTTTTGACAAAATTTTTCGAAAAAGAGATGTAAAGAAATGTTAAGACGTGCATGATACAGGCCGTTTCGGGCCGTACGGCTTTGCAGTATACTCCGCAGTGGAGTGCCGGACAGTACGTACTGCGCTCCGATAAAGCCTGTTTCAGCCTCTGCTTTCGCCTGTTTCAGGGTGTGTTATGGTGCATATCAGGCCCTGATATGGGCCATATCACGTGCCGATATGGTGTTTTTCGTGTGTCGGAAAAATCTCTCTTGTATATAAGCCTTTGACATTCAGTATTTTATAAAACTCTCTCATTTTTCGCGAATTTGCGTCCGAGGAGAGCCGACGCGCAAATTCTCGCTTATTTTTTGGGGTAGAACAGAAAACTCGGGCGGAAAAACCGCGTGATACTGAAAATCTGAAAGTGCGCCATATTGTCCCATTACGGCAGACGGCGACAACGCCTGCACGGGATTGAAACCGCTGTTGCCCCATCATAACCTGCCGCGGCTGCATTTCGGCCTGTTCCGTTCCCCATCGCCGTCCACCACCTGCGCTACCGCCATAAAACAAGAAAGGCAGTCCGAAGACTGCCAATCTCATGAGCAAAATTAAAATTGAAAAAAGTTATTTCAGTTTGGTGTAACCGTACTTAGACACACCGGCGAGTTCCTCTTCGATGCGGATAAGCTGGTTGTACTTAGCCATACGGTCTGTGCGGCTCATCGAACCGGTCTTTATCTGACCTGAGTTTGTAGCCACAGCGATGTCGGCTATCGTTGTGTCCTCGGTCTCTCCGGAGCGGTGAGAGGTTACTGTTGTGTAGCCGTGACGGTGAGCCATTTCGATTGCGTCGAGAGTTTCTGTGAGCGAACCAATCTGGTTTACCTTGATGAGGATAGAGTTAGCAGCACCCATCTGTATACCTTTCTGGAGGAACTTCACGTTTGTAACGAACAGGTCGTCACCAACGAGCTGGCAGCGGTCGCCTATAGCGGCTGTCAGTTTCACCCAGTTCTCCCAGTCGTTCTCGTCGAGACCGTCCTCGATAGAGTCGATAGGATATTTTGTGATGAGCTCCTCGAGATACTTGATCTGCTCTGCAGCGGTGAGCTTCTTGCCGTTAGGATCCTTCTTCTTGCCGTTCTTCAGCTGGCTGTAGTCATAGAACCACTCGCCGTTCTCGCATACAGCGAACTCGCTGGCAGCGCAGTCCATGGCGATCTTAACGTCCTTGCCCGGCTCGTAGCCAGCGTCCTTGATAGCCTGTATGATGCTGTCGAGAGCGTCCTCAATGCCGTCGAAGTTAGGAGCGAAGCCACCTTCGTCACCCACAGCAGTAGAAAGTCCGCGGCCCTTGAGCAGTTTTGCCAGAGCGTGGAACACCTCGGCACCCATGCGGATAGACTCCTTGATGGACGGAGCACCTACCGGACGGATCATGAACTCCTGGAAAGCGATGGGAGCGTCAGAGTGTGCTCCACCGTTGATAATGTTCATCATAGGAACCGGCATAGTGTAAGCGTTGCATCCGCCGATATAGCGATAGAGTGGCATGTTCAGTGCTTTAGCGGCAGCCTGTGCCGTTGCCAGAGATACGCCGAGGATGGCGTTGGCACCGAGGTTGCTCTTTGTCGGGGTACCGTCGAGCTCAAGCATCTTCATGTCGATAGCACGCTGATTGAACACGCAATCACCTTTGAGCGCGGGAGCGATGATGTTGTTGACATTGTCAACAGCCTTCTGAACGCCCTTTCCGCAGTAACGGCTTTTGTCACCGTCGCGAAGTTCGAGTGCTTCGTTCTCACCGGTAGATGCTCCAGAAGGAACAGCCGCACGGCCCATAACACCATTGTCGAGGGTCACTTCAACCTCTACAGTAGGATTTCCTCTTGAGTCGAGGATCTCTCTTGCATGAACTTTTTCTATTACCATAATCGTATTTTTATATTGAAGAATAATTATTCACATGCAAAGTTAATACCAATTATTAAAATAAAGGCACTTGCGGTGGTTATTTTTTCGTTTTATGAAGTTAAAAAAAACGAAGTGTGAGAGCTTGTTGCGGGCTTTGCAATGTGGAGAATGCAAAACGCCGTGCCGGCAGGTATTGATGTCCTGTTCTCCGGCACGGCGCATATGGTTTTCCAGTCAGCCCTCCGCATTGTTTCGGGTAAGGCTGTTACGCTGTCTCCACAGCATTTCACCGCATGCTTATTTCTTGTCCCAACCGGCGGCGACGGCTATCTTTCCGGCAATGGTAGTGTTGTCTATCCTGCCCGTGAAAGCCTCCGCTCCGGCACCGACGGCAAATACCGGCACATAGCCGTTGGAGTGTCCGCCGCTCTGCCATCCCACCATCGCAGCCTCAGCCATGGTGCGCCGTGCCGCGTCGGATATTCCGTTGAGCGTGGCATAGAGGTTCTTGCTCTCCTGGTCGTGCCCTTCGGTGAGGTTGCGGTATGCCTTCTTGAGCCTGTCGGTCTGATGGTCGGTAAGCTCGAACTTGTCCCAGAAGCCCCAGTTTGCCTTCAGGTCTTTCTCCACCTGTTCCCATGTGAGTTTCTTCCCGTACTTCTTATACAGCTGCTCAAGATGTTTTGAATATCTCTCCGCGCTCATTTTCTGATATTTGAGCAGGTCGGTGTGGAGCTCGTACTTGCCGCGTCCGAGCACAATGCCGCCCGTCTCGTGGTCTGCCGTGACGACGATGAGCGTCTCGTCAGGGTGCTGCTCGTAGAACTCATAGGCAACGCTGATTGCCCGGTCGAAGTCCTGTGTCTCCCTGAATGCCGCCGCCGCGTCGTTGGCATGGCACGCATAATCAATCTTTCCGCCCTCTATCATGAGGAAGAAACCGTCCTTGTTCTGTTTCGTCAGCGCGCTTATACCGGCTCTGGTGACCTCCTGCAGAGTCATGTCGGAGCCCGAGCGGTCGATGGCGTAAGCCAGAGAGGAGCGGTCGCCGGCATTGTCCTTCTCCTGCTGGAAGAGGATTATGCGGTCAGCGTTCTTCAGTTTCTTACGGAAATCCTTATATCCCCGCGCAATGGTATAGCCCGCTGCGGCACACTGGTCGTAGAGCGAGCCGGTGGCGGTGGCGTCGTTCTTGTTCTCCGGACTGGCGAAGTCGCTGCCCGCATAGAAGTCGAATCCGGCTGTGATGAGGTCCTTTCCTATCTCATAATACATGTTGCGGTCGGGACGGTGAGCGTAGAACGATGCCGGTGTGGCATGGTTCACCGTCACGCTTGTGCCCACACCTACAGCCGCTCCAGCCTCTTTCGCCCACACGGCGACGCTGTTCACCACCGTGTTCTGGTCGGCGAGCATGCCTATCACACCGTTTTTCGTCTTGTTGCCTGTGGCAAGCGCGGTGCCTGCGGCGGCAGAGTCGGTTACCCCGTTTGTGCCGGAGAATGTCGTGACAAAGCCCGTGTAAGGGAACTGCGCGAACTGCAACGGCACGGTGCCGATGAATCCTTCGACGGCTGCGAGATAGGTCTCGGTGCCGTTAACCTGGTTGACGCCCATGCCGTCGCCTATGAAATAGAACACATACTTGGGGCGCCCTTCGGCGAACGCCGTCACCGCCATCACGAACAAAGCCGCTGCGGTCAAAATAAACTTCCTCATATCGTTATTGCAAAATATATTTCCGTTATGCCGGCACCGCCGGAAAGACACCGGTGCGGAGCCGTAAGCGCAAGGCGGCGGAATGCGGATGCGGAGAAGAAAAGCCCCGTAAGGTGCTCCGTCACACCTGCGACACCGCCTTTACAGCGCAAATTTAGTAATAAAATACATGAAAAACAACCCCTGAAATATGTTTTTTCGTCCGTTTAACAGCATTGTAACGCCACCGGCGAAACATTTTTATCGAAAAATGACAACACAGTCTTGGATGTTTCGGCAAATTGTCGTAACTTTGAGCCAAACGAAAACCAAAGCTATGAACGATAAGATAACACCTGACAATTTCGAATCTACCTATGTCGATCCGATAGAGGAAGAGCGGATAGACAAGTTTGTATGCGACGAGATGGCACGCCAGATACACCGCTACATCAAGGCTATGTCGGGCACAAAACACGCCATGCTGATGTTTGAGGAGCGCATATCCCGCATGTCGGTGCCCGAGAAGGAGCAGGCGATAGCGCGCTACATAGACCTCAACCGTAAGGTGCTGAGCGGTCTTGACTTCAAGATTGTGCTCGCAAGAGCGATGGCGAACTACTGCGACACGTTCGCCTATCTGCTGCGGATGGTGAACGACAAGCGCAAGGCGGTGTACTATCTGAACCGCATCAAGGCGAAATACATGCAGTATCACGAGATATTCGAGCTGAACGGCAAGTTCGGCATGAAGGACTGCAAGGGCAATGTGCTCATCAGTCCGCAGTACGACTTCCTGCGCACATGCTACGTCTACCGCGACGACCTGAGCATAATGCCGGTGATAGCGCAGAAGGACGGCAAGATGGGGCTTATCCTTCCCGACGGCAAGGACACCGTGGTGGCTGACTTCCTCTACGATGACATATCGCTGCGCGACGACCCTCCGTACTTCGAGGCGCGCAAGGGCGGCACGGAAGGATATATAGACGACAAAGGCAATTTCACAGAATAAACTGACGGCGGGAAAGCGATGACTTTCCCGCCGTTTTTCTTTTGTATGATATCATTTATGCGCCCTTATGCCGTCGGCTATCCTGCGGCACAGCTCACTGTCGTCGCTCAGTCCTTCCTTGGCAAGTATCTTCTTCAGAGCCTCGGTGGTGACGTAAGCCTGAACGACGAATGTGGACGCGGTGTCGCCAGCCGGACGGATGATGACACTCACCTCGGTGCGCACCGCTGTGGTGACGCTCAGCAGCGTGTTGCTGTTCTCATACTTCTTGGCTTTGACAAACCCGGACGGCGAGTCGACGTTCTCCACGAACCAGCCGTCGTCCACCAGCCACGCCACTGCCTTCTGCAGTAGCGAGTCCTTGCCCACTTCGGCACGGTATTGCTCAGTCGCGCGCGCCGGAACGGCAGTCATTACAGCCACCGCAAGGAGCGCGACGGCGATAATACCTCTTGTGTTTTTCTGTCTCATATAAGTCTTATATTTTTCAAGTTTTCATTTCACGATATATTCCTTCAGTGCCTCCACATAGTCGGAGAACGCCTGGAGTCCCTGCGGGGTTATGCGGCATGTGGTGCGCGGACGCTTCCCGCTGAAGCCCTTCTCCACCTCCACATAGCCCGCCGCAGCCAGTTTGTCTATCTGCACGCTTAGGTTGCCAGCCGTGGCTCCGGTCTGAGTGCGCAGCCAAACGAAGTCAGCCTCGTCCACACTGACGAGCAGCGACATCACGGCGAGCCTCAGCTCACTGTGGAGCAAGGGGTCTAACGGTCTGAACATAAGCTGTTCTCCTTATCGTTACAGGAACTGTCGATGCCGTAGCCTGTGGCAGCGCACACCACGAAAAAGGCGAGATAGAAGAGAGAGCTGTGAAAGCCCATGCCGCTGAAGAATCTCTCGTCCAAGGTGAAGAAACGCCACACAGCCAGCAACACCGACCAGAAGCCCATTGTGAGCAGACTGCGCATGCGCAGCAGACCCGTAAGCATGAACATGGCACAGCCAAGCGGCACCATCATGAGGTTTATGATGATGTCGGGGTTGCGCTGCATGGAGGAGACGGCAAACAGCTCTCCCATGACCATGAGCCAGAAGAAACTCTTGCCCGCTATGCTCGAAAACAGGGTGGCTGAGCGGCGTCGTCTCCTCACAAACAGCCACGGCAGACCCCACGCCAGCAGCGGCACGGCTGTCCATGCCCACATCCACGGTCCGTTGCCCGCCACCTTGGCGACAAGGCACAGCAACGCTCCGGCAATGCCGTAGATGCTGACGAAGTTCCACTTTCCGAGCTCTTCCTTACGTGCCCGGTTTATCATCTCACTTATAATGCGGAGACTCTCCTGCTCCGTCATCTTATTGTTGTCCATTGGAATTGTTTTTTATATTCTTTGAAATAACAGCTGAAGCATGCCGCCGCTGACTCCGGCGGCATGACGCTCACGCCTTGCGGCGGTGGCGCAGACAGATGAAGAAGCCGGGGATGACGAGCTCGCACAGCACGGCAAGAGCCATGGCTATCATCTCATAAGGCCCGGCATAAATCAGGGCATAAGACGCGCACACCACGGCACCGCCCGTCGCACCGCCCATAATGAGACGATTGTCAATGATGTATCCCGTGACCACTCCTGCAAAACCCATGAGGAGGATGATTACGGGAGTGACCGGCAGTGGACACAGACCGAGGTTCGCCGCCACGACACCCAATATCCACACCACAAAGCATGACCCTCCGAACGCAGCCCACACAAAGCCTGTCACCTTGCTGACGAACGAACGGGGAGTCACTCCGCGCACTCGCGTCATGACAGAAGCGGTGGCTATGCCCACTACAGCCATGAATATCCACAGCAGATTCCACGAGGCGTTGCCCGTGTGCTGCCACAGATGACCAACGACAAGGGCTGTGACAAACACCAGCGCGCCCCAGAGAAGCATCACCCTGCCAGTATACCGCTCCACGTCGCGGCGGCTCTTGTCTATCAACTCTTTTATCAGCTCCAGACGGTATCCGGCGTCTGCCGCATCCGATGTGATGTTCTGACTGACATCACGAGTTTTTTCTGTTCCGTCCATAATCTTTTCCTGTTTAGATGGTTAATACTGTATGTAACATTAAATGTGCGGACAGCCGGAACGCCTCCTGCCTGACACCCGCGTAAAAGGAGCGGGACGTGTGTTCGGGGAATGACCGGATGTTCACAATGCAAATATAAATAAGTTTACAATATAAACCAAACTATTTTATAAATAAAACTTTCCGGTGATGTCGTTTTAACTTTCTTTCACATCACAACAGAGCATCCCTCCTCGTCTCCGCCCCTCCGCAGGACGGAAGGAGAGCACCGCATGACATGGGAGGGAAACCGTATAAACGCATAAATATGCATCAAACGGCGGTAAAAAATTTTGACAACGGAAAATCGCGAAAGAGAAAAGCGGAACACGCGGAAAAGCCTTTCCGGCAGCCGGAAAACGTCTCCCGAGACCTGCCGACGGGCATAAGGAGAGACGGAAGAGGCTTTATGGCGTGCCCGGAAAGGCTGTATGACGCCACGGAAAAGGCGGAACGAAGATGCGGAAGAGGCTCTTTCGCATTGTCATAAAGCCTCTTCCGCATGACGGAAAAGGCGCATCCGGACGGCAACATGGCGCAAACGTCTGACATACAAAGACTTGCGCAAACACCAAAATACGGACGCACAGCGCGGCGGAACACGTCTGGCGCGCACCGGAGGCACTCTCGCGGGGTTGGGAGGATAACCTGAGCACGGCATATACGCTTTTGATGTATAAATATGCAAAAACACTGTCAGAGGACGGAATAAGCCTTGTGACGACGGCATTGTGCGGACACTGGAAAAAGACCCAGCCGCAACGCCACCGCACCACCGCGCGCACGCTACAACGCCGGAGTACGGAGGGCTTCTCAGGATAAATAAATATAAAATATGACATATACATTATTATATAACGAAAATATTCTATACTTTTGCCGCGCATAACAAAAAGAAAAGATTAAAATGAAGAAAACAAGACTTATGCTCATGGCAATGCTGGCATGCTTTTGCTGCATGGGCGCACAGGCTCAGGGACTGAAGGACTTACTCAACGGCATAAGCAACGTGGCTGAACAGATAACCGGCAAGTCGACAACCGTTGAGTCGATTGCCGGAACATGGACCTACGACAGCCCGCAGATGAAACTCGAGAGCGACAACGTGCTGGCGAAGCTGGGCAGCGCAGCCGCAAACTCGAAGGTGAGCGGCAAGCTGGGCACAGTGTACAAGAAGGTGGGACTGGACAAGATAAGCATCACATTCAATGCCGACAGCACTTACACCTCAACCATAAACGGCAGGGAGACGGCGGGAACATACTCGCTCGACACGAAGAACAAGACGCTCACAATGAAGACGCGACTCGGACTGTCGCTGAAGACTCACGTGAACGTGAGCGGAGACCACATGACACTGCTCTTCGAATCGGAGAAGCTGATGGACGGACTGAAGACCGTGACGAACATGGCGGCACAGGTGAACTCGACGGCATCGACCATCAACTCGCTCATAAAAAGCTATGACGGCATAAGCCTGGGCTTCAAACTGAAGAAGACAAAGTGAGCGCGACACCATCCGACAACGGCAGCGGAAAACAGGGAAGGCACGACAGCGCGACCGTAAGAAGGTATATGCGCTATCTGAAGCTGGAGCGCAACTACTCGGCAAACACCATAGAGGCTTACCGCAACGACATAGCGCATCTGGAACGATACATGAGGCAGGAGGGACTGACGCCCGAAAGCGTGACGTGCGCACATCTGAACCACTTCGCAGCGACGCTCCACGAATACGGCATAGGTCCGTCGTCGCAGGCAAGGATACTGAGCGGGGTGCGCTCGTTCTTCAGATATCTGCTGCTGGAGGGATATGTGGAGGACGACCCCTCCGAACTGCTGGAGTGGCCCACACTCGGCGAACATCTGCCGGAAGTGCTCACCACAGAGGAGATAGACCGCATGGAGGCGTCGATAGACCTGTCGAAATGGGAGGGACAACGCAACAAGGCGATAATAGAAACGCTCTTCTCGTGCGGGCTGCGGGTGTCGGAACTGACCACGCTGAAGATGTCCGACCTCTTCACCGACGACAATTTCATACGCATAAAGGGCAAGGGCAGCAAGGAGAGACTGGTGCCCATATCAGCCAAGGCGGTGAAGGAACTGAAGCTGTGGTTCTTAGACCGTAACCTGATGAAGATAAAACCGGGCGAGGAGGACTATGTGTTCCTCAACCGGAGGGGAGCGCACCTCACACGCACGATGGTGTTCATAATGATCAGACGGTGCGCCGCGGACGCCGGAATAGAGAAGAACGTGTCGCCGCACACCCTGCGCCACTCATTCGCCACAGCCCTGCTCAAAGGTGGAGCCGACCTGAGAGCCATACAGGAGATGCTCGGACACGAGAGCATATCGACAACGGAGATATACACACACGTGGACATGACGACACTCAGACAGGAGATACTGGAGCACCATCCGCGCAACATAAGGTATGCGGAAGGAAGGGAATGAGAGTGGAGATGATTGTCCGGATGGTAAGTGACGGACGCTTTTTCATGAGCGATTAATCAGAAAAAGGCGTCAGTGACTTTATTATTGACACATCACACTCCGTTTTTTTAAACTGAAAGATATGTATTATTAAATAAAAAAGAGGTATATTTGCAGTTTGGAAATATAACACATCAAATTTAAAGTCTATATTTTATGAAACTCAGGAAAATCATGGCGGCAGTCCTCATATGTTTCGCAGGACTCGCCAACGCCCAGATGCAGATGCCCACAATACCGCTCGACCCGGACGTGCGCATAGGCAAGCTGGACAACGGACTGACTTACTACATCCGTCACAACAACTGGCCGGAAAAACGCGCGAACTTCTACATCGCACAGAAAGTGGGCTCGATACAGGAAGAGGAAAGCCAGCGCGGACTCGCACACTTCCTGGAGCACATGTGCTTCAACGGCACAAAGAACTTCGAGGGCAACGAGGTGATGAGATACTGCGAGAGCATCGGTGTGCAGTTCGGACGCGATCTGAACGCCTACACGTCGATAGACCAGACAGTGTACAACATATCGAACGTGCCCACAGACCGCCAGTCGGCACTCGACTCATGCCTGCTCATACTGCACGACTGGGCAAGCGAGCTGACGCTCGACCCGAAGGAGATAGACAAGGAGCGCGGAGTGATACACGACGAGTGGCGCATGCGGTCAAGCGCATCGGGACGTATGTTCGAGCGTAACCTGCCGAAGCTCTACCCGGGCTCTAAATATGGTCTGCGCTACCCCATCGGTCTGATGAGCGTGATAGACAATTTCAAGCCGAAGGAGCTGGAAGACTACTACCACAAATGGTATCATCCGCAGAACCAGGGCATAATCGTCGTGGGCGATGTGGACGTGGACCACGTCGAGGCGGAGATAAAGAAGCTGTTCGGAGACATAAAGAACCCTGAGAACGCGGCACCGATTGTGGACGAGCCTGTGCCCGACAACGCCGAGCCTATAGTCATAATAGACAAGGACAAGGAACAGCGCACCAACATGGTGGAGGTGATGATAAAGCACGATGTGTTCCCCGACTCACTGAAGAACACCATGGCTTATCTGGTGTACGGATATGTGAAGGGTGCCGCGATGAGCATGCTCAACAACCGCTACACTGAGGCTGCGCTCAGCGCAGACTGCCCTTACGTGAACGCGGGAGCAAGCGACGGCAACTATATATTCGCCAAGACGAAGGACGCTTTCGACATAGGCATCATGCCTAAGGAGATGGGCAAGACGGCAGACGCTGTGAAAGCGGCGTTCATAGAGGCAAGACGCGCGGCTGAGTTCGGATTCACCGCCACTGAGTATGAACGCTACAGACAGGACTACCTCAGCTCTATGGAAAAGGCATACAGCAATAAGGACAAACGATACAACGAGCAGTTCTACAGCCAGTATCTGGGTCACTTCCTCTCGAACGAGCCGATGCCGTCGATAGAATTCCAGTATCAGACGATGAAACAGCTCGTGCCGATGATTCCGGTGGAGGCTGTGAACGAGGTGATGAAGGAGCTTGTACCGCCTAACGACACCAACCTCGTGATAATGAACTTCAACAACGAGAAGGAAGGAAATGTGTATCCGACTGAGGAAGCGTTGCTCGGAGCCGTCAAGGCAGCACGCGCAGAGCAGATATCGGCTTATGTGGACAACGTGAAGAACGAACCGCTCATCACCGAGAAACCTAAAGCGGGAACAATAAAGAGCGAGAAGAAGAACGCGAAGTTCGGATATACAGAGCTCAAACTGTCGAACGGCGCCACAGTGGTCCTCAAGAAGAGCGACCTGAAGAAAGACCAGGTGATACTCAGCGCAGAGGGATTCGGAGGCTCGTCGCTGTATGGCGAGAAGGACTTCGTGAACCTCAAGGTGTTCGACGACGTGATAGGTCAGAGCGGACTCGGCTCTTTCTCACTTACAGAACTGAGCAAGGCTCTCGCAGGAAAGATTGCCAACGTGAACCTGTCAATGGACGGTCTCTACACACACGCAAGCGGATCGTCAACACCGAAGGACGTGGAGACAATGCTGCAGATGCTTTATCTCTACTTCACAAACATCAACAAGGACCAGAAGTCGTTCGACAATCTCATCAAACAGTATGAGGTTGCGCTGAAAGACCGTGCTCTCTCGCCCGACGTGGCACTGGGAGACTCGCTCACGGCAACCATGTACGGACACAACCCGCGCCTCAAACCGCTCGTTACGGAAGACCTTCCGCAGATAAGCTATGACCGCATACTGCAGATGGCAAAGGAACGCACGGCTAACGCCGCAGGATGGACATTCACTCTGGTGGGCAACTTCGAGGAGGACTCCATACGTCCGCTCATATGCCAGTATATAGCATCACTGCCTGCACAGGGCAAGATTGTGAAAGGCAAACGCACGGCATTCATGCAGAAGGGTGAGATAGTGAACGAGTTCAAGCGCAAGCAGGAGACTCCGAAGTCTACCGCATACATGATGTGGCACAACGAAGACATGCCTTATACTCTTGAAAACTCCATCCGCGCAGACATGGCTGGACAGATTCTTTCGATGATTTATCTGAAGAAGATACGCGAGGAACAGAGCGCGGCTTACTCCGTAGGAGCACAGGGCTCGGCTTCTATCAGCGACAACTACCACAACATCAACATCTTCGCTTACTGCCCGATGAACCCTGACAAGAAGGAACTGGCGGTGAAAATAATGAACGAAGAGGTGAAGAACATGACCAAGACATGCGACGCCGACATGCTGAAGAAGGTGAAGGAATTCATGCTGAAGAGCATAGACGACGAGAGCAAGACCAACGGTTACTGGGTAGGCGTGATAGATACTTACCGCAAGTATAACATCGATATGGACACCGACTATAAGAAGACAGTGGAGGCTCAGACTACACAGAGCATCTGCGACTTCATGAAGGAGTTCCTCAAACCGGGCAATCATATATCTGTAATAATGATACCGGAATAATAAGAATGCACGTGCCGGGGCATAACGGCACATAAGATCTCTGCGGACGCGGTGTAAGAACGGCGTTACAGAGGCAAATACAAACAGTCTCCGGAGACACGACAAATGTCTCCGGAGATTTTTTTATCCCCTTTCGGTCATTATACTTCATCCGTATTCAGTACTGACATCAGACATATCGCTTTCCGACATTGCCGAAGATGTAGCGGGCTACAACATAAAAAGCTGTGAAGAACAATGGCGTCAGCCCAGTAGAGACGCAAAATCTTGCGTCTCCCGAGCAACAAACGCAGCAATAACTGCCACATCCTCACCCCATCTTATTGTCCATCCTTGCGTCTCCCGAACAAAAAACACAACAATAACAGCCATATCCTCACTCCAACTTATTGCCCATCCTTGCGTCTCCCGAACAACAAACGCAACAATAACAGTCATATCCTCACCCCAATTTATTTCCCATCCTTGCTTGTGAGACGCAAAATTTTGCGTCTCTGCTTTTTGCAGGCTGATATATAAAAGGAATATATCCATCATGCTATAACAATGGCGTCAGCCTGTAGAGACGCAAAATCTTGCGTCTCCCGAGCAACTAACGCAACAATAACTGCCATATCCTCACTCCAACTTATTGCCCAACCTTACGTCTCCCGAGCAACAAACGCAGCAATAACAGCCATATCCTCACCCCAAGTTATTGCCCATCATTGCGCCTCCAGAGCAACAAACGCAACAATGACAGCAAAACTCTCACCCTAAATTATTTCCCATCCTTGCGTCTCCCGAACAACAAACGCAGCAACAACAGTCACATCCTCACCCCTATTTATTGCCCATCCTTACTTGTGAGACGCAAAATTTTGCGTCTCTACTTTTGATTACCTATATATTATACCGCGTTATTTACATACGTGAAAACAGTGCCAACTGCGCAATAAAGGTTTGCTTTCAGATAGCTAAACGCAGCCTGTTTATATTAAAAACACTCCACAACACACTGTAAACTTATGATGAGCGGTAAAGTATAATATGCGTAGTCGCTTTTGTTTTTGCTATAACAAGGCAGATGAGCATAATGTATGGATTGATAATAATACCGCAACCGCTCACATATATATAATATAATATGTCAGAAACAATGCGATACGGACAACATATATATTATATAATGTATAAAGGTCTGTGCGGTATTGTCAGCATATATATAATATAATGTGTGTATGGAAGGAAAAAAAAGACATAAAAAAAGGTTGCATTCCTGAAACGGTATGCAACCTTTAACTATAAAATTATAAAAGAGTTGTCTTACTTATTCCTTGCCACCGCGTCTTTCTCACGTATCTTACGACCCAATGTGAAGTAAGCTACAGGGGCTGCAATGAATATTGAGGAGAACGTACCGAATACGATACCCAGAATCATTGCAAGCGAGAAGCTGCGTATACTCTCACCTCCGAAGAACAGAATGACGATGAGCACGAGCAGAGTAGAGGAACCGGTGTTGATTGTACGTGCAAGAGTCTGGTTGAGTGAATCGTTGAACAGCGTCCACTTGTCACGGTTCATGTACAGCTGCATGTTCTCACGTATACGGTCGAACACAACCACCTTGTCGTTGATGGAGTAACCGATAACCGTCAGTATGGCTCCGATGAATGTCTGGTCTATCTCGAGCGACATCGGCAGAATGCCCCACAGCAACGAGTAGACGCCGAGTACGAATACCGTATCGAATGCGAGTGCTGCAGTGGAACCGATTGAGAAAGCCACATTGCGGAAGCGCAACAGAATATAAAGGAATATTGCTGCTATAGCCACCAGCACACTGATAATGGCACCATATTTGATGTCCTTGGCTACAGACGGACCTACCTTGGCACTGCTTATGATGGAACCGCCCTCACGTATGTCCGGATTTCTGAACTTGGAGATGTCCTTCTGCGTGATGAGACCGGCTGACGAAAGCGACTTGAAGAGTATGCTCTCCACCTCGGCATCCACATTCTGGTCGTTGGACTCTATCTTATAGTTGGTGTTCACACGGATGGTCTTGCCGTCAACACCGATGGCTATGGCACTGAAAGTGGATTCGCCGAAAGCTCCGTCGAGTGCTTCACGAACCTGTTCGGGCTCTACCTTCTGCTCAAAACGCAGCACGAAGTTGCGTCCTCCGGTGAAATCGATACTCTTGCTGAAGCCACGCCAGAAGAAACTTATGAAGAAGACGAGCGTCAAAACACCCCAAACGGTGAACGAACGCTTGTAGCCTCCCATGAAGTTGAAGTTGGTGTTCTGAGGCATCTTGCGCGAGATGGATGTGGAGAAGGTAAGGTTCTGCCACTTGTCACGCTTCATCTGACGGTCGTAAACAAGGCGTGTCAGATATACAGCGGTAAAGAACGAACAGCAGATACCGATTATCAGCGTTATGGCGAAGCCGCGGATAGGACCTGTTCCGAACACTGCGAGAATCACACCTGTGATGATTGACGTCAGGTTGGAGTCGAAGATGGCTGAGAAAGCGTTCTTATAACCAGCCTGCAATGCAGTCTTCACGTTCAAGCCTTTCTGCAGTTCTTCCTTCGCACGTTCATATATGAGCACGTTGGCATCGACCGCCATACCGAGAGAAAGCAACAGACCGGCTATTCCAGGCATGGTAAGCGCGGTCTGGAAGGAGCTCATCACACCCAACGTAAAGAAGAGGTTGAACAGCAGAGCCATGTTGGCGAGCAGTCCGGGGATTACGTTATAGAGGATAATCATGTAAATCATGAGGATGACAAACGCTATAACGAACGATATAAGACCCTGTTGTATGGACTGGGCACCGAGCGACGGACCTACGATATCTTCCTGTACGATGCGTGCGGGAGCAGGCATACGTCCTGACTTAAGTGTGTTGGCGAGGTCTTTTGTATCTTCGATTGTGAAGTTACCAGTTATGGCTGAGCTTCCGCCGGTTATTTCTCCGTTAACGCGGGGAGCCGAGTAGACGCTTCCGTCAAGTACGATTGCTATTGCCTTTCCGATGTTTGCCTTTGTCATAGCTGCCCAACGGCGTGCGCCCTCTGTATTCATTCTCATGCTCACCTCAGGTGCGCCTGTCATATGATTGAACTCATCTGTAGCTTCTGTAACGACATCTCCCTCCAGCGGAGCGCGTCCGTTGGTGGTCGACACCTTGATGGCATGCAGCTCATACATGTTCTTCACGCTCAGACCGTCACTCGGTTTGGCACTCCAAAGCAGCTTGCAGTCGGACGGAAGAATCTTCTTCGCCATTGCGGAATAGATTATCCTGTCCACTGCGGCTGTGTCGAGAACGTTGGCATAACCCACGACACTGAGTGAGCCGGCGCCTGTAGTGGTGAGCATGGAGAGCAGCGGATTTGCCTTCTTTGCCTCTTCCGATACTTTAGAGGCAGAGGTCTTGGCAGCCTCAGCAACCTTTCCCTTCAGCTCAAACTTGCTGTTCTGTGCCTTTGCGGCAGCCTCCTTCTTTGCTGAAGTGGTATCAACGGCAGCAGTGTCAGCCTCTTCCGGACCGTTATTGGCGAGCGTCTGGTCTATCTGGACAAGGTAAGGAATTATCTCTTCGGCATTGTATGTCTCCCAGAACTCGAGGTTTGCGCTACCCTGAAGGAGTCGGCGTATACGTTCAGGCTCGCGTATTCCAGGCATCTCAACCATGATACGGCCTTCCTGTCCTTCAAGTTTCTGGATGTTGGGCTGAACGACTCCGAACTTGTCTATACGTGTGCGGACAACCGTAAAAGAGTTGTCTATCGCAGCCTTTATCTCTTCGCGCAGCACTTTCTCCACGTCCTTGTCAGAGCTTACAGGCGAAACCTTACCCTGAAGTCTTTGTGTTGCGAACAGTTCAGAGAGGTGATGACCGGGCGCGTTTCTCTTGTACGCCTCGATAAAGAGGCTCAGAAAATCCTTCTGGCTTGCCTCTTCCTCAGCCTTGGCTTCATTGAGCGACTTCACGAAAGCAGCGTCGGTCTTATGCTCGGCAAGCGCTGCCACAACGTCCGGAACACTTACTTCGAGGACAACATTCATACCGCCTTTAAGGTCAAGACCAAGTCCGATCTGCGTCTCAAGGCAATCCTGATAAGAATAAATTCCGAGATACTTCACAGAGTCTTTGTAGTCCTGCTGTGCAATCGGGTCCTTTATCTTTGCAATCTGGCTGTCATAGTAGCTTGTGGCAACCGAGAATGACAAATAAAAGATGCTTGCAAGCGTCAACAAGACAGCTGTTACAATTACAATTCCTTTGTTTTGCATTTTGATATATTGTTATTAATTATTTTATTTTTCTATGTATAGACGTGCAAAGATAATATTTTTTTCACATTACGAAAAATTTATGCACCTAATTATATATATTTTAAGGCATTATGAAGTTTATTTCCCCGTATCGCCGTGTTTTTCCAACCAGCATATTATAGGATAATGGTCGGACGCCTTTATCTTGCTGTCTACAACACAGCGCACGGGCTTCCAGTCGTCGGAACACATGATATTGTCTATCCGGACATAGAATCCGCTCTCGTGATAGGATATTCCCGGTCCGTTGCCACTTGCCACATAGCAGTCTGTAAGCTCGTCGGCAATGACGCGGCGGACGTAAGATATGGGGCTGTCATTGAAGTCTCCGCACAGTATGATGCTCTTTCCCTTGTTGTCACGTATATACCGCGCCACTGCCTCTGCCTGCGGAGCGCGCACCGCCGAAGCCGTTCCAAGTTTATGGACAAGCTTCTGTGACTCGCTCCTTGCTGAGTCCTTCTCCATCCGTCCCTTCATCATCGACTTGAAATTGCTTTTCTCATCGTCTGAAAGACCGATAGACTCGAGGTGGTTGGCAATGAATATCAGAGTGTCGCCCCGCACGTTCAGCGTGAACGCAGCCGAATGATTGTTTTTTGATTCGTAGCTAATGCGCTTCTTGCCCAATATCGGGAACTTGCTGAAAAGAGTTATCACGTCCGAGCTTCCGGAAGGTTTCACGGTGTCGCTGTAAGCATACACCGCAGTCATCCGGCTGTACATCCTGTCGCGCTTGTCCTTTGTCGTGCCGCTTTCCTGAAGGCATACGATGTCGGAATTCTGCTCAAGGATGTATTCCACAATCTCACTCGGCTTGTCCGCGTCGCTCCAATCCCTGAAGTTCCAGACATTGTAAGACATCACCTTCACCGTTCCGGGCGGAAGAGACCCGTTTATATTCAGCGGTGTATACACTCTTACGGGTGAATAACACACGACGAATCCCGCAAAGGGGATTATCACCCGCTTTATGCTGAACACTATCCAGAACGCCGTAAAAGCGAGGTTTATGCAAAGAAAGAGCGGAAACGTGAGTCCTACAGTCGCCAGCAGAGGATGGTCTACAGGGTTGAACACATCGCTGTGACCCACAAGAAACATCACGATTATGGTAGCGATGTTTGCCCCGGCAATGATTTGCAGTGTCAGTTTCCCAAGACATTTCATCACAGTACCGCCTTTATTTTCTGTTGCTGCTGTCGAAGAGAGTCTGCTTTTCCTCCTTTGTCAGGCTGTCATATCCGTTTCTCCGTATCTTGTCGAGTATGCGGTCTATCTCCTCCTGTTCCGCTTTCTTACGCGCGTTGTACTCCCAGTCGGGGTCGGAACCGGCAGAATGGCGTCCGGCGTCGCTCCGGCGTTTTGCCGTCCATCTGTTTCTCTGCCTCTCCCATGAGGCGCGCATGCTGTCGAAAAACTGCGTTCCGCCGTCCATGCCGTATCCTGTGCCCGGATGCGAGCGCCAATAGCGTATCATCATATAGCCGAAAGCCATACCTCCGAGGTGCGCCAGATGCGCCACACCATCGCCCGGTGTGGAGAGAGCCTGCGCCACCTCAAGTCCCGCATATATGATGACGAACCACTTAGCCTTTATGGGGAACGGGAAGGGAAATATGAAAATGCGCTGTTCGGGGAATATCATTCCGAATGCGAGCAGTATGCCGTACACCGCACCGGAGGCACCCACGGTCGTCCACGTGTTGAGTCCCTCCGCGTTGGCTTCAGCCACCTGCAGCAGTTCAAACATTCCTATGCCCGGCACCTGCTGCGCAGCGATGACATGGAACTGCACAAACTGCGCCAGCTCCTGAAACAATCCGGCACCCACACCGCACGCAATGTAATAGAAAAGGAACTTCTTCGGTCCCCATACATTCTCCACCACGCACCCGAACATCCACAAAGCGAACATATTGAGGAACAGATGCATGAATCCCGCATGCATGAACATGTAAGTGAAGAACTGGTAGAAATGAAAGTCGGGAGCAAGAAAGAAATGCAGCCCGAACACATCATTCAAGTCTAAGCCGCGCCACATCACCAACGTGGCAAGATATACTATGACATTGATGATAAGGAGATTCTTGGTTATCTTTGGTATATTGAACATACGAAATATCTGTAATTAAATGAACACGAGGGCAAAATTACGAAAAAATATCTGTTATACTGAATAAAAAAAGGGTGTAAACCGTTTTTTTTCAGAAATAAGTTCACTTTTTTTTATTTTTTGTTTGATTTATGAAAGTATTGATTTATATTTGTTCCCGATAAGAATACTGGCAATAAAGAAACTACATATTTAATCATTTAAAATTCATAATTATGAACAAAACAGAACTGATAGAGAAAATAGCAAACAGCGCAAACCTGAGCAAAGCAGACGCAAAGAAAGCTCTTGACGCTACCGTTGACGCAATCAAGGCTGCGCTCGTAGAAGGCGACAAAGTACAGCTCATCGGATTCGGAACATTCAGTGTGAACGAGCGTCCGGCACGCGAGGGCATCAACCCCGCCACAAAGGAGAAGATAACAATCGCCGCAAAGAAGGTCGCTAAGTTCAAGGCAGGTGCCGAACTGGCTGATGCCATCAAATAAAAAGAACAATTTTTCACAGCATTAATTTTTCAATCAAAGGGGTATGGACTATGTTCATGCCCTTTTTCATTTGCGTCCGGTCCCGCGCGGAGCACACCGCAGCGTCACCGTAAGGATGCGGACGGCGACCGGAACGCATCGTGCCGTCCGGTCGCCGTCCTGTCTCCTCAATGCCACAAAGCCCTCAGTCGTCCGTTCCGAAGAGCGGATCCTCTGGCATAACCATCACCGGCTTCTGCTCATACTGCCTCAACATGTCCTGCGGAACATACTTCTTGTCAACCACAAGACGGAACATGTACTCGCGGAACCATCTGTCCGACATTATCAGACAGCCAGCCTGACCGTATGACGCGCCCCAGCTGTTCTCCACCTTCCACTTCTTCGCCTTGCCGTCCGCGTCGAGGTCGACAGCCGTGAGAGTCATGGCGTGTGTGGAGCCGCTGTCGTATGTGGATATGCGCTCAGCCTTGTCCATGCCGAAAGTGGTGCCGAAGAGCGAGCCGTAGTCATAGTTCTCGGTGTCGAGATAGCCTCTTTTACGGTCGAGCTGCTTTCCCACGTCGTAGGAGCTGTACATCTTCCTGCCGTCCTTTATCGAGGCGATGGCAAGCCGCTCTATGTCGTCCATCGGCAGATTGAGATACTTCCAGTTCTGTCCGTCGTAAGTGTGGCGGTCGTACTCCACCTCGTAAGTCTTGTAATACTCCCGTCGCGGGTCGTTCATCACCATTATGAACGAGCCCTTCAGCGGACCTCCCACCGTAGCCTCATAAAACTCCTTCGGCGTGTACTTGCGCGGTTCGCCCACCGTCCTGCCGTCCTTTGTCCTGAAGGCATAGGTGAACTCGCTCACCGGCTCGCCGAGGGTGAGACACAGCATGTTGTAGACTACAGACAGCATCTCCGTCTTACGCTCTTTCAGGGCAGCCGCCTTCTTGCCTTCCGCCGCCATCTTGCGCAGCTCGAGTCCGAACTCGCGCAGTTTCGACGACACCAACGACGACATCTTGCTTGTGTTTTCAGCCGAGAAAGTCTCAGGCTGCACACCTGCCGGAACGAGTCCGTACTTGTCCGCAAGGTCGCTTACTCCGCAGAAAGTACCGCCGTCGCTGAGCGGATTCTTGAAGAAAAACCTCACCCTCTCCGAGTCTATCGGCTCGCCGGCATGGTCTATCACGCCCTGCAACATGAGGTTGGCTTTCTCCAGCTGGTCGTAGAAGAACAGGTAGTTGTGAGAGAACTCCACCGTCAGCGAGTCGGCGTGCTGCTTCGCGAAGTTGGCTCTCAGCACGTTGAATCCCGAGAACATCCAGCAGCGTCCGGAGCTTTTCTGGTCGTGTATGCTCTGTGCCGGTGTCTCGTCACTGAAATACGTGTCCACCGTTCCCTGATTGGCGAAGTTCACCGCTATGTCGTCAATCCTGTTTGAAGCCATTGCGTTGAACACAGCCTTTGCCGAGGGCAATGCCCCGTGTGCCTTTCTCATGGTGCCGAGCATGTCGGGCGTAATGCCACCGTCCCTGCTCTGGGCGTATGCTGCCGCCGCTACGGACAGGCAGATACAGAAAATCGTGATTCCTTTTTTATTCATGTCTTTATGTGATGTATAGTCATTCGTTCGTTCACACTCCCGCCGCCCGGGCGGGAGCCGGACGGAGTCACCGTCCGGCATGGCGTCAGAGCGCCACTTTCCTGCCGTTCACGATGTATATGCCTTTGGGCAGCTGCGGCATGATGACGTGTCCGTCTCTTACCGTGGCGGTGCCCACTCTCACACCGTCGACGCCATACACACCCGTCTCTCCGTCCTTCATGCCGGTCTCCGTTCCCTCTATGCCGTCTGTCACGGTGTTTATCGGAAGCTGTGCGGCGCGCAGACCGTCAGGCAGCTTTGTCCTGAAATAAGCCCTGAAGGGTTTTACGTCAGCTTCCTCCGTAGCGAGAGTGAACGCCGTACCTGCGTCGTTGAGCACGTATATGCCGTTGTCTGTCAGCGTCACAGTGGTGCCGTAGAAGCTGTAGCTGTCGGTTCCAGCCACGATGCGCGCGCCGTCTGAAGCCGCCACATCGACGTCTGACGCCGAGAACACGAGCGTCTTGCCCACCAGACTCTCGTCTGTCACCGAGAAGATATACGGCACTCCGTCCTGCATAGCGTCCGTCGTCTCGAAGAAGATGCCCGCTCCCTCGTCAGCCATACTGAATTCTTTGAGCAGCAGTCCTTTCTCGGTGTTTATCCCGACAGGCACTCCGTCTGCCGTCACACTTTCCGGACGGAACGGCAGGGCTATTGTCTCCCACGAGCCGCCCATGCCAGCCTTGTCCACCACACGGCTGTAAGACATTGTCCGAGCCGTGAAGTTCTCGGGCGAGAAGAACCCGTAGCTGTCAGAGACAGTCACGTCTCCGGCTGTTCCGCCTTTCACCACCTGCGCCGACTCGAGTCCCGACGGTGTCTCCATATCCTCTCCTATGAAGAACAGGGCTTCCGGAGCGCGGCTTGCATTCACCATGGTCACCTGCGGCGCATGCCTCAGGTCTACAGCCACTATGTCGCCCATCGGGATGTATCTCGCTGTGGGAGCCGATGCCGTCTTGCTTCCGTCAGCCTTGTAGGCTATCACTCCGTCCATCAGTCTGTTCACGTTGCCCAGTCCTCCCGAGGCGAGCTCGCCGCCCGTGCCATACTCCACGTTGAATCCGTATTGCATTCCCGTGGTCAGATTGTCAAACCTGAAAGGCAGCGACACGGTCTCTCCCGGCTCTATGCTTGCGGGCAGCAGCGTGTTCGAAAGGCTCCAGAAGGTGCCCTGCCCTATCTCTCCTCGCCATATGTTGAGCTTCACATTGCCCTCGAACTTTGTCCGGGCGTTGTTCCTCACTCTCACCTGTCCCTCTATGAAGTCGCCGTAGATGGTGCCCGAGGTGATGTTGCTGAACGTCATGGAACTTACCTGCAGGCTGGCAGCGTCAGCCGCCGGGGTCGCCGTAATGTCCACCGTTGTGTGTCCTCCCGGCACCACGTTGTTGCCTGCACCGTCGTATGTGAGCCACACGTTGTATGTTCCCGTCTCCTTTGGAGTGAAGAAGAAGGTGAGCGTTGTGGTGTGTCCCTTCTTCAGCGAGAGAGCCGAGCGGCTTGCCTGTCCGCCCTTGTCACCGGTCTTGCTTGCGAAGAGATATATCTCGCCATAGAACTCTTCGGTGTTGTTTCTGAACGTCACGTCGAGCTTCTGCTGCCTGTTCACCGTCCTGTCGCCCGTGAACTCTATCGCCTCTATGGCGAGGTCTACCGGGCGTGTGTACATTTCGAGCGTGTAAGACCCGTCAGCCTTCACGTCGGCTATGATGTGGCGGTCTTTTATGTTGAAGCTTGTCTTCCACACGTCCGACCCCGTTGTCTTGCTTATCGGCACCACAGTGTAGACGCCTTCCTCCAGTCCGCTGATGCCGAAGCTGCCTCCGTAGTAGTAGTTCGCGCCCAGATTGTCGGCTCGGCTGGTCTTGCCTATGCTCACGAGCGAGCCGTCCTCAGCCACATAACCTATGCCGTAGTCGAAGCTGTTGGTCTCTCCCGTCCAGTTGATGTAGTTGCTGAATATCTCGTCGCCCCTTATCTCGGTGTCGTTGATGGTCATCATAGCCGTGTCGTCAGCCTCCACTCCGTCAGGCAGACGCAGTATGAGAGCCTCCTGTCCCATGGAGTAGCCGTCGCTGCTCGAGCTTGCCCCGATGCCGCTGTTGTCTCCGGGGTTGAGTATCTCTATGCGGAAGTAGCCGTCGCTGCCGCCTCCCCATCCCCAGTTGAGATGGAAAAGGCCGTCTCCGTCGTATCCGTCCACCACGAAGGCGTGCGCTCCTCCCGACGCCGTACCGGCGAAAGCGACGGGATGACCGGTGGCTATCTCGTTGTAGATAAGGTCGGTCCACTCGTCCAAGGTGTAGTTGCTGCGGTACTCGGAGTGCGTGGCGTCGTCATATCCGAAGTATTCTGCCAGCGGCTTTCCGCCGTTGAAACCCGCTCCCGACGACGGACCGTAGCCCATCTTGACTCCCGTTCCCACATACACCATCAGCTCCGCCACGGCGTTCTTCTGCACGTCGGTGCTCTGTCCGTCGTATATGTCGGTCATGTTCGCCCAGTCTATCTCCGTTCCCTTGGGAATGGAGGGCATGCTTATCTGATGTCCGTTGCTGTCGAACGAATAGCGCGGTATGCTCTTCACCACCGCGTCGGGCCACTTGTAGAAGTACATCACCTGCGCGAGAGCCGTCGCCACGCATCCCGTCGCGCTGCGGTCGCCCTGCGTTCCGTCCGCGTTGTAGTAGCGCGGGCACAGCAGATTGTACGGGTCGCCCTGGTTCCAGCGGCTTGTCACGAGCGGTTGTATGGCGTGGCGCACCTTCTGCGCCTTCATCTGCCGGGCTTTCCTTTCAGCCGTCTCTTTGGTCACGCCCTCGCTGTCGAGCCGGTCGACGAACTCCAGATAGCCCTTCAGCCATGCCATCATGCCCTCAGGAGCGGTAGCCGGGTCGAACTCTCCGCTGTCAGTATAGCCGAGGACAGCCTCCGTGCGGTCGTCGCCCGACACGATGACATATCCCCTGTCGCCGCCCGCATTGAATATATAATATCCCGCAACCTCCGCGGCTGCCGACCTGCGGCGCGCCTTATACGCCGGTGTGGCGTCGGTTGTCATGGTTATTCCCTTCCCGGCAAGAAACGCCCTTGCCGTCTTGTGTGCCTGCTCCTTGCTTATCGGGTCTGCGTGAAGACACATTGTAAGAAGGAGACACAACATCGTAAGTAATCCTTTTCTCATAGATACAGTTTTTATTATCAGTGTTATTTATCGGTCGTATAGGTCAGTCGCTGCCGCCGTCACTCGTCCCGTAGCCCGCACCCTTCCTCATAAGGACCTGCACATGAGCCTAATCATGACTGTGACGGCATCTATCGGCAAAGATAGCAATTTTGTTCTTATCTGCACAATATTACTCTTAAAAAGAGGAAATATACCACTTTTTTCATCTTCCGCAATACTTCACGCGCCGCGCGACGGATGCATGCTCATGGCGGAAAACGCATAAATATACTTAGATTATTTTGACAACGCAAAAACGCAAAACAGAAACGGCGGCAGACCGGAAACCGTATAATAACCGCATACGCATGCGTTTTCACAACAGCGGAGGCATCCAGAACATGCCGAACGGGCTTTTCCGCTCCTCCGGAACGTCTCTTCCGGTCATCGGGAAAGGCTCCTTTGCATCGCGGAACGGGCTTTTCCGCATCACGAAAGAGGCTCTTCCGCATGCCGGGAAAAACCCAATAAGCGCGCTAAACGGGGCAACGCGCTGAATGTCAGCCACATAACCATACATCGAAAATAAGCGCATAAAAACGCCGGAGGCAGTCTGCCGTGACTTACAGGCGATTCTCGCGGAGTTGAGGACGTGCCGAATGAATAAATATGCACGCGCATATGAATATTTATGCACAAACGCTCCGCACCGCCATACACCGCACGCCGCGCCACACATGGCACTGACGCGCACGTCGGGGGAATAATCCGTAAAACGTGAAATAATAATGCCGATATATTCGAAATAAGAAAATTTTTATGTAAGTTTGCATACCTGTTTATATGATACATATTACTGATACAGATGGACAAGAACAAGCTGCGGCTCCTCAGCCGCATAAGATATCCTGAAGACCTGCGACACCTCAGCGTGGAGGAGCTGCCCGAACTGTGCAGGGAACTGCGCGAGGACATCGTAGACGAACTGTCTGTCAACCCCGGACACCTCGCCTCGTCGCTCGGAGTGGTGGAGCTCACCGTGGCTCTGCACTACGTCTTCGACACGCCTTACGACCGCATAGTGTGGGATGTGGGCCATCAGGCTTACGGACACAAGATTCTCACCGGACGGAGAGACTGCTTCTGCACAAACCGTAAGCTGAAAGGGCTGCGGCCGTTCCCCTCACCTCTTGAGAGCGAATACGACACATTCACGTGCGGACACGCCTCCAACTCCATCTCGGCTGCGCTCGGCATGGCTGTGGCGGCGAAGAAGACGGGGCACGACGACCGGCATGTGGTGGCTGTGATAGGCGACGGGGCAATGAGCGGAGGACTCGCCTTCGAGGGCATCAACAACGTGTCGTCCTCGCCAAACGACCTGCTCATCATCCTCAACGACAACGACATGTCCATTGACCGCGCCGTGGGGGGAATGGAGCAGTATCTGCTCAACCTCGACACCAACGCCACATACAACCGACTGAGATACAGGGTGTCGCGCTGGCTACACTCCAAGGGCTATCTCAACGACAACCGGCGCAAAGGCATCATAAGGCTCAACAACGCGCTGAAGTCGGCGTTGAGCCACCAGCAGAACATCTTCGAGGGAATGAACATACGCTACTTCGGACCGTTCGACGGGCACGACGTGGCGGAGGTGGTGCGCCTGCTGCGCCAGCTCAAGGACATGAAGGGTCCAAAACTGCTGCATCTCCACACCACCAAAGGCAAGGGATATGAGCCTGCCGAGAAGGAAGCCACCATATGGCACGCGCCGGGGAAGTTCGACCCCGAGACGGGAGAGCGGCTCGACACCGTGCCCGCAGGGTGCCCGCCGCGCTATCAGGACGTGTTCGGGCAGACGCTCCTGCGCCTTGCCAAGGACAATCCGCGCATAGTGGGGGTGACGCCCGCCATGCCCACAGGATGCTCCATGAACATCATGATGAAGGCGATGCCTGACCGGACGTTCGACGTGGGCATAGCCGAGGGGCACGCCGTGACCTTCTCGTGCGGAATGGCTAAGGACGGACTCATACCGTTCTGCAACATATACAGCTCGTTCGCGCAGCGAGCCTACGACAACATCATACACGACGCCGCCATACTCAACCTGCCCGTAGTGCTCTGTCTCGACCGCGCCGGACTCGTGGGAGAGGACGGACCAACACACCACGGGGCGTTCGACATTGCCGCGCTGCGACCCATACCCAACCTCACCATAGCATCGCCCATGGACGAGCGCGAGCTGCAACGGCTGATGTACACCGCGCAGCTGCCCGGAAAGGGGACGTTCGTCATACGCTATCCGCGCGGCAGAGGACTGCTCTCCGACTGGGAGTGCGCCTTCGAGGAGATAGAGGTGGGCACCGGACGGCTCATACGCGAGGGCTCCGACATTGCCATACTAAGCTACGGTCCGATAGGAAACAACGCCGCCCAGGCGATAGACAGTCTGAAGGCGGAGGGCTGCACGGCGTCGGTGGCTCACTACGACATGCGCTTCGTCAAGCCGCTCGACACAAGGCTGCTCAATGACATTGCGCGACGCTTCAGCCGCATCATAACCGTTGAGGACGGCGTCAGGGCTGGAGGGTTCGGCTCGGCGGTGCTCGAATGGATGTGCGACAACGGCCATCACCCCGACATAACGCGCATCGGACTGCCCGACACGTTTGTGGAGCACGGCAAGGTGGAGGAGCTTCAGAGAATAACGGGTACTGACGCGGAATCGATAAAGAACGAAATAAAAAAGGCACTCGGACTTAACGACGCACAAAACAATACTCACTGACATGAAAATAATAATAGCCGGAGCCTATGCCATAGGCACTCATCTGGCTCGCCTATTCGCGCGCGAGCACGAAAACATCATTCTCATGGACAACAGCGAGGAACGGCTCGAACGGGGAGAAGCCGACCTCGACATTCTCACCATCAACTCCTCGCCCACCAGCGTGAAGGGTCTCAAGGAGGCGGGAGCCGACCACACCGACCTCTTCATTGCCGTGACGCCCGACGAGAACACCAACATCACGGCATGCATACTTGCCAAGGCGCTGGGCGCAAAGAAGACTGTGGCGAAGATAGACAATGCCGAATACATGGAGCAGGAGGCTCAGGAGTTTTTCAGGAAAATAGGAATAAGCTCGCTGATATACCCGGAAATGCTCGCCGCAAACGACATAAACACCGGTCTGAAGATGTCGTGGGTGAGACAGCGGTGGGACGTGCACGACGGCGCGCTCGTCATGATGGGCATCAAACTGAGGGAAACCTGCGAGATACTCAACCAGCCTCTGCGCACTCTTTGCGGTCCGGACGACCCTTACCACGTCGTAGCGATAAAGCGGATGAACGATACCATCATACCGGGAGGTAACGACTCGCTACAGCTGAACGACATGGCTTACTTCATGACAACGCGCCAATACATTCCCTACATCCGACAGATTGTGGGCAAGGAACACTATGCCGACGTGAAGAACGTGATGATAATGGGAGGCGGGGCTACCGCAGTGAGGGCGGTGAACACGATGCCCTACTACATGGACGCGAAAATAATAGAGACCGACGAGGAACGATGCGAGCAGCTCAACAATCTGCTTGACAACGACAAGGCGCTCGTGATAAACGGTGACGGACGCGACATCGCGCTGCTCACGGAGGAAGGCATAAGGAACACTCAGGCTTTCGTGGCGCTCACGGGCAACGCGGAGACAAACATCCTTGCCTGTCTCACGGCTAAAAGACTGGGAGTGCGCAAGACCGTCGCAATGGTGGAGAACATCGACTACATAAGTATGGCGGAGAGCCTCGACATAGGCACCATCATCAACAAGAAGGCGATAGCAGCCAGCCACATCTATCAGATGATGCTCGACGCCAACGTGTGCAACGTCAGATTCCTCATGGCTGCCAACGCCGACGTGGCGGAGTTCATACCGAAAGAGGGCTCACGCATAACGCAGAAGGAGGTGAAGGACCTCGGACTGCCCAAAGGAATGACCATCGGAGGACTCGTAAGAGACGGCAAGGGGATGCTCGTGTCGGGTAACACACGCATAAATGCGGGCGACTCAGTGGTGGTTTTCTGCCACGACATGAACATGAAGAAAATAGAAAAACTGTTCATATGATCAACCTGAAAGTCATTTACAAGATCATAGGCTCACTCCTTTTCATCGAGGCTGCGCTCATGTCGGTATGTCTCATAATGGCCATGGCATACGGAGAGGACGACATGTATGCCTTCCTCTATGCCGTGGGGATAACCGCAGCGTGCGGGGCGGTGCTGAGATACATGGGGCGCAACAGCGGCAACATGCTCTCGCGGCGCGACGCCTATCTGGTGGTGTCGCTGGCATGGGTGCTCTTCAGCCTTTTCGGAACACTGCCGTTCGTCACGGGAGGATACATAAAGAGCTTCACCGACGCATACTTCGAGACAATGTCGGGATTCACCACCACCGGCGCGACGATAATAGACGACGTGGAATGTCTGCCGCACGCCATACTCTTCTGGAGGTCGCTCACCCACTGGATAGGCGGTCTGGGCATCGTGTTCTTCACCATCGCGCTGCTGCCGTCGCTCATCGGAGGCTCGGTGAAGATTTTCGCGGCGGAGTCGACGGGACCCATCAAGATGAAACTGCACCCCAAGATATCCACAAACTCGAAATGGATAGGAAGCGTTTACATCATTCTCACACTGGCATGCGCGCTGAGCTATATGTTCTTCGGCATGGACTGGTTTGACGCCATAAACTATTCCATGTCAACGACAGGCACGGGCGGGTTCGCCACACACAACGCCAGCATAGCCCACTTTCAGAGTCCGGGCATAGAATACAGTGCCATCCTGTTCTGTTTCCTGTCGGGAACAAACTTCACCCTGCTCTATTTCACAATGGCGAAACTGAGGTTCAGGGAGCTGTTCATGAACTCAGAGTTCAGACTTTACTTCATTCTCGTGGCGGCGTTCTCGCTCTTCATCGCCTGTGAACTGGTGGTGCACAACGGCTATGATGTGGAGCACGCGCTGAGAAGCAGCCTCTTCCAGGTCACGGCGTTCATCACTACGACAGGCTTCTTCAGCGACGACGCCGGACTGTGGCCGCATGTCACATGGGTGGTTCTGTCCTTCTGCATGTTCATCGGGGCATGCTCGGGCTCGACAAGCGGCGGTCTGAAATGCGTGAGAGGTGTGATGCTGCTGAGGATTGTGAGGAATGAGTTCCGACAGATACTGCATCCCAACGCCGTGCTTCCGCTAAAGATAGACAGCACCAACGTGCCAAACAACAAAAGGGTGACGCTGCTCGCCTTTCTCACGGTGGACCTCATACTGATTCTGGTGTGCTCGTTCATCTTCATAGTGCAGGGCATCGAGTCGACAAACGCGGTCACCGTGACGCTCAGCAGCCTTGGTAACGTGGGACCGGCTCTCGGTTCCGACATCGGTCCCACAATGTCGTGGAGCTCTCTCCCCGACAATGTCAAGTGGATATGCACGCTGCTCATGCTCGTGGGACGTCTCGAGATATTCTCCGTTCTCGTGATTTTCACATCGGCGTTCTGGAAAGACAACTGACAAGGACGTGCCAAGGGCGTCTACTGTCACTTACATCATATGGCATACAACAACGGATATATAGCTCTCAAATATAAATAACTGTAAAAACAAACGCATCATGAAACCATTAAAATTCAACCCGCTGCTCAAGTCAACAATATGGGGCGGCGACAAAATCATCCCTTTCAAGCATCTCGACATCACACAGGAGAACGTGGGAGAAAGCTGGGAGATTTCTGGAGTGAAGGGCAACGAGACTACCGTAAGCGAAGGCGAGCTTGAGGGAAAGAGCCTCAACGAGGTTGTGGAACTGATGAAAGACGAGCTCGTGGGGAAAGAGAACTACAAGCGGTTCGGCAACGAGTTCCCGCTGCTCATCAAGTTCATTGACGCGCGTCAGGACCTTTCCATTCAGGTGCATCCTACAGACGAGATTGCAAAAAAACAGGGAAAGGAACGCGGAAAGACCGAAATGTGGTATCTGATGGACTCTGACAAGGACGCCACTCTGCTGTGCGGACTGAAAAAGAAAATCACTCCGGAGGAGTATGCGGCTATGGTTGAGAACGACACTATAGTAGACGCGATTGCCAGATACGACGTGAAGGAGGGCGACTGCTTCTTCCTTCCGGCTGGCAGAATACACGCCATCGGCACAGGATGTTTCCTCGCCGAGATTCAGCAGACAAGCGACGTGACCTACCGCATATACGACTTCAAGCGCAAGGACAAGAACGGCAACTACCGCGAACTGCACACAAAGCAGGCTGCCGAGTGCATCAACTACAACGTGGAGGACAACTATCGCACCAACTATCTGCCCACTAAGAACATGGGAGTGTCGCTTGTGAAGTGCCCGTATTTCTGCACCGCCGTCTACGATCTGGACGAACCGATGACCATCGACTACTCCGAGCTCGACAGCTTCGTCATACTCATCGGACTCAAAGGTGAGGCTACGATAACCGACAACGAGGGCAACGTGACATCACTCAAGGCTGGCGAGAGCATTCTCGTGCCCGCTACGACAAAGGAACTGAAGGTTGACGGCACGCTGAAGTTCCTCGAGACTTATGTATAACGGTGCATCTGCTTACGCATAACAGAGCATCTGTTTACGCATAACAGCTAAAAGGCTTATGCATAACGGTGCGGAACCCTACGCATAACGGTGCATGCCGCACGGCGGAAAAGGCTTTTCCACCTCGCAGGGACACCGGTAAAGACGACAGAGACAGGCTGCGGAACTACTCCGTCAGACCTGTCTCTGTCTTGTTCTTTTACTCACACAACTTGCAGGATGCTTCTAATAAGCGTTCTTGTCGCCCGTAAATATGTTGGCGACGGTCTTATATATAATGTAGAGATCGAGCGAGAAGCTCCAGTGTTCCATATACCATATGTCATGATCGACACGCTTCTCCATCTGCGAAAGCTCTTTTGTCTCGCCCCGGTAGCCCGTCACCTGACTCCAGCCGGTGATGCCCGGCTTCATGTAATGGCGCACCATGTACTCGTTTATCACCTTTGAGTAGTCCTCGGTCTGCTTCACCATGTGCGGACGGGGACCCACAACGCTCATCTGTCCGAGCAATACGTTGATGAACTGGGGGAACTCGTCTATGTTGGTCTTGCGCATTATGTTGCCCCACTTGGTCTTTCTCGGGTCGTTCTTCGTTGCCTGGAGCGTGTCAGCCTGGTCGTTCACCTTCATGCTTCTGAACTTAAGGCAATAGAATTCCTTGCCGTTTATGCCGCTGCGCAACTGCTTGAAGAAAATCGGACCGGGCATTGTGAGCTTGGTGATTATGCTCACCACAATGAGTATTATGGGAAAAAGGGTCACCAGAAACACCAGAGAGAAACACACGTCGAACAGCCTTTTCACCATACGGTTGCCCACCTTGCTAAGCGGTTCGCGGTAAAGACTGAGATAAGGCACGCTTCCGAACATGTTGAAAAACATGCGGTGGTGCAGATAGTTGGTCACGTTAGGCACGCTGTAGAAATGCACCAGATGTCTTATACAATAATTGATGATGGGCAGAATCTCGTTTTTGCGCACCGACGGAAGGCAGCAGTACACCTCCTGTATGTCGCTGTTCTGCCTCAGAAAATCGGACACCGACGACGGCTTTCCTATATACTTGCACTCTTCGGGAAACCTGTCATTAGGCTCGTCGTCAAAATATCCGGCTATCTCATAGCCTTTGTATGGCGACGACACCATCTCGTTGTAAAGCGCGACAATGTTGTCATAGCTGCCCACAAAGGCAACCTTGCGTATGTGCTTTGTCCCCGAGCGGTACCACACAACGGCTTTTCTGACCGCAAACCTGTATAATATTATAAGCAAGGCGGACGAAAGCCAGAACAGCATAAACACAGGAAAAGACAGGCAACTGTAGTCTCCGAACCAGAGTATAAGCCAGCTGAGCACGGCATAATAAAAAATATTGCGTATCACACGCACAGCTATCTTAAAGCGCGTGGCATGCTTTTTATAGAGCACCACACCGTTGTTGGAAGTGCAGAGAAGATATACCACCGATGCCATAAGCATGGTCTGGCGCGCAGAAGCTATTCCCCCCTCACATCCGAAATTCAAAAGAAATGCATAATAAAGAAGATTCAATATCAGCAAATCACCCAATAGAACTGCCATTATAAGCACCGTATTATTGTCGGTGTTATCTATACGGTTTCCTCCCATTCTTAGTTTAAGTTTTAGTTTGTAAGCTGTCTGATATAAACTTGCACTCTGATGCGCATCAATTCGGTATGCTGCAAAAATAGAAATTATTCCTCAAATAACGTTGAATTTTCATTAAAAATATTTATAAAATTACGTTTCATAAAGAGAAAAAGCCTGTTTCATATCATTATGCCATGTCTACGCCACTGTATGACAGCCTTTTCCACACCACCATAAAGCCCCTTCGGAATGAAAAAATGGTGCGAAAAATTTGGTGATAGCACGGAAAACAACTATCTTTGCAACCGTATTTGTCCTATGGTGTAATGGTAGCACTACAGTTTTTGGTTCTGTCAGTGGTGGTTCGAGTCCGCCTGGGACAACACGGAAAGCGTACAGTCATCAGACCGTACGCTTTTTTTCGCACCGGCATAGACGCTTACCACACCGGAACACGGGGCAGTAGAAATTCGGAACACACGCATTATGATACAGCGAAAGAGCCGCTTCGGAGCGGCTCTTTCTATTTAACGATGATGAAAGTATCACCTTTCAGTGTCAGAAAATAAATCTTTCAGTGCCGGAAAATAAATCTTTCAGTGCCGGAAAATAAATCTTTCAGTGGCAGAAAATAAATCTTTCAGTGGCAGAAAATAAATCTTTCAGTGGCACAAAGTCAATCTTTCAGTGCCGGTATATCAACCATTTCATGCCTGCATATCCGCCATATTGCGTTAACGTATACACCTTATTATATATATGCGTTTGCAGTAGCGTGACGTCATACGCACCTTCTCATTGCGGAATATGCGCCTTCCGACGGGCGGGAAATCACTTCACAGTGATGAGATAATAGTTCTTCTTTCCGCGCTGCACGAGCAGATACTTACCGTCTATGAGGTCTTCGGCGGTCACGACACGGTCGAACGCCGCCAGCTTTTCCTTGTTGAGCGACACTCCTCCGCCCTGAACGAGCTTACGCATCTCACCCTTGCTTGCGAACACTTTGGCTTCGTCGCTTGTGAAGAGGTCCACAGCCGGCTGTCCGAGCCTGTCCTTCGGCATGTCGAAATGAGGCACTCCCTCGAATATGTTGAGCAATGTAGCCTCGTCAATCTTCTGCAGCGTCTCCTTCGTTCCCTTTCCGAAGAGGATGCCCGAAGCCTCTTTCGCCATCTCGAGGTCCTCCTCCGAGTGCACCATAACGGTTATCTCGTCGGCAAGACGCTTCTGAAGCACGCGCTGACCCGGGTCTGCCTTGTGCTGCTCCACGAGCGAGTCGATGGTCTCCTTGTCCAGACTTGTGAAGATCTTTATATATCTTTCGGCGTCGTCATCGCTCACATTGAGCCAGAACTGATAGAAAGCGTAAGGCGTGGTACGGTTCCGGTCGAGCCACACATTGCCGCTCTCGGTCTTTCCGAACTTCTTTCCGTCAGCCTTGGTGATGAGCGGACACGTGAGCGCGAAAGCCTCAGCCTCGTTGCCCAGAGTGCGTCTGATGAGCTCAGTACCCGTTGTCATGTTACCCCACTGGTCGTTTCCACCGAGCTGGAGCCTGCATCCCTTGGTCTTATACAGATAAAGGAAGTCGTAGCCCTGGAGCAGCTGATAAGTGAACTCGGTGAAAGACAGACCGTCGCGCGACGTTCCGTTGAGCCTCTGCTGCACGCTTTCCTTCGCCATCATGTAGTTTACGGTGATGTGCTTGCCCACAGTACGCGCGAAATCGAGGAACGTGAAGTCCTTCATCCAGTCGTAGTTGTTCACCAGCTCAGCCTTATTGTCGCCCTCGGCGTCGAAGTCAAGGAACTTCGCCACCTGCTTCTTGATGCACTCCTGGTTGTGATAGAGCGTCTCGGCATCAAGCAGATTACGCTCCTGACTTTTACCCGAAGGGTCGCCTATCATACCTGTCGCGCCGCCGACGAGTATTATCGGCTTGTGTCCGCAACGCTGCAGATGGCGCAGCATCATGATTCCGCACAGGTGACCTATGTGTAAAGAGTCGGCTGTCGGGTCGGTGCCGAGATATGCCGTAACCATTTCCTTCTGCAGGAATTCCTCTGTTCCCGGCATTATCTGCGCGAGCATGCCGCGCCAGCGCAGTTCTTCAACAAAGTTCTTAATCATCAGATATATGTTTTTTGGGGATTAAATGTCGTGTGTAATATATTTTCCGGGGCGCATGCGGATGGTATTCCGTGTGCGCTCCGGGTCTTTTCCGTTTATGGGACGGGGTCGTATCCGCTTCCACCCCACGGATGACACCTGAGCAGTCTTCTCACAGCGAGATACAGACCTTTCACCGGTCCGTGCTTGAGCAATGCCTGCCGGGCGTATTCCGAGCATGTAGGCGTGAACCGGCACGATGGAGGAGTAAGCGGACTGATTATTTTCTGATAGAACACCACCGGCACCACGAGCACGCATGCCAGGCAATGCGACAGGAAGGAAAGTATGCGTCTGAGGGTGTTCATAGCTTCTCACCGAGTCTGACAAGCAGGCTGCGCACACGCGACTCCACCTCTTCCGTGTCATGAAGGCTGTTGTCGAGCCATATCAGGGCAACCGCCATCATCCTGTCAGGACGCGCCTCCATGCGGTCGAGCACGATGTGCTTGTTCTTCCGGTAAGCCTCCCTCAGCTGCCGCTTCACCCTGTTGCGCTTCACGGCACGCTTGAAGTGACGTTTCGAGACGCTCACAAGCACCTTCGCCTGCGGTCCGTTCTCCCCGTCGCGCTCCACCTCCAGATACACCATCCTCACCGGAAACGAAGTCATCGCACGGCTTCCGCCTCCGCCGAAGAGCCTTTCCATGAGCGTCCGGCTCGTTATGCGCTCTTCCTTTTTAAGTGTGAAAGCCCTGTCTGCCTGCATCATTCCGGTTGCCGGTATCTGCCGTCACTTGTTTTTCTTGAGATAATCTCTCAGCGCGCTCGTCATGGAAGGATGCTCCGCCGTAGGTGCCTCAATGTCGAGAGACATTCCGCTCTCCTGCACAGCCTTCGCCGTAGCCGGTCCGAAAGTGGCTATGCGCAGGTTGGCGCACTTGTCGTCAGGTATGTTCTTCTTGAAAGACTTGATGCCCATCGGTGAGAAGAACACGAGCATGTCGTAGTCGAACGCCTCCAGCTCCTCGTCCGTGAAGTCGTTGCTCACGGTGCGGTACATCACGCATTCGCCGTGTGTCAGCCCCTTCGAATCGAGCAGTTTCCTCACGTCATCGTTATGAACCTCGCTCATGGGGACAAGATATCTCTCCTCCTTATGCTTCACCATGGTGGGCAGAAGGTCGTCTATCTTGCCCGTGGTGCCGAAGAACACCTTGCGCTTGCGGTACTGCACATACTTCTGTATGTAGAGTGCGATAGTCTCCGTGACACAGAAATACTTCATATCCTCGGGTATCTCGACGCGCATTTCCTTTGCCAGCTTGAAGAAGTTGTCTATCGCATGGCGTGAGGTAAAGACGATTGCGGTATAGTCGAGGATGCTTATCTTCTGCTGCCGGAACTCTTTCGGGCTCAGTCCCTCCACTTTGATGAAAGGTCTGAACACAAGTTCTACGTTGAATTCCCGTGCTATGTCGTAATAAGGAGATTTCTCGCTTGCAGGTTGTGGTTGAGATATTAAAATCTTCTTTATCATCTTTGATTTGTTAGAAATTCACTTTCAGATAGTCGCCTGCCATGCCCAGGATGCCGAGCAAAGCAAACACCGGCATTATTTCAAGGGCACAAAAGTACAAAAAAAATTGCAGAATGGCTTCCCTCCGCCTGAAAAAGATGTTGTAAATCTTATAGAATGACAGTATTTTTGAGAATATGACGACAACCGATGTCAATAAAAGCGTGTTGCCGACCGAAAACCCGAAGTAGGCATGAAGCAGCACAACGGGCAGCAGGCACAGCCCTTCAATGGACATGATGAACAGCAGCGACTTCATCCACGACTCGTTGCGGCGGCGGCTGAAGAACACTATGCCGCACAGCCATTGCAGGAGCATCTTGAGCATGACGTACGTCACGAATATGGCGAAGAACGCTCCGATGACCACATACTGGTCTACCACGAACGTGTCGGTGACGTAGGTCTGTATGTAGAAGAACGTGACGAGCGACAGCAGAAGGCACGTCTGCATCATGAGGAAGAACTGGAAGCGCAGCTCGGAGGATGTCTCCGTGAGCGCGCCGGCATCGTCGCGGCTGGCGCGGAAGAACCTCCGGGCTTGCCGCGACATGAATCCGCGCGACTTGGAGAGGGCTATCGCGCCGAAGACGAAGCATGCCAGAAGCAGGGCCGTGATGAGATTGTCGCGCCCCACGCTGTAAGGCACAGGGTCGCCAGCCACTCCCGGCAGTCCGCCATAGAGGTCGGGATCGAAGCAGGGCTTGCCCGTGAAGTACGACTCCCGGCAGAGCGCGTCGAGCGTCAGGTCCACGCTGCTCTCCGTGTGGCTGTATCCGGGCAGACCGAGCGTGTCCGGACGTGTGCTCGGAGCCACTATCACAGGCTCGAAGTTTGCGCTTACGGCAGAGTCCTGCTGCGCCGGTGTGGCACCGGCGGGCAACCTGTCGAGCACCTCCTTCACCGTCAGCGGTCTGGCGTGCGTGTGTGTGTCAAGACTGTCTGCCGTGACCGCCGCATGGCGCACGGAGTCTGCCTGCACTGTTGTCATAGCGTTATTGATATGCTTGTTAAACGTTTTCTCACCACAGAGCATCCTGTCTTATGCCCCTTCCTCGCGTCAGGCGTCATTTCAGACCGAAAGCCTCCTTTATCATGTCCGTCTTGTCGAGCTTCTCCCATGTGAAGAGCTCCACGCTCACGGTGCGTGTGGGATGATAGTGGCTGGTGAATGTCTTCTCCACCACCTCGTTCTTCCGTCCCATATGACCGTAGGCGGCGGTCTCCAGATACATTGGCTGGCGGAGCTTCAGCGCACGCTCTATCGCCTTTGGACGGAGGTCGAAGAGGCGTCCGATGGCAGCGGCTATCTCACCGTCGGTCATGTCCACATGACTGCGTCCGTATGTATTGACGTATATGCTCACCGGACGCGCCACACCGATGGCATAGCTTATCTGCACGAGCATCTCGTCGGCGACTCCCGCAGCCACCATGTTCTTGGCGATGTGGCGTGCGGCATAGGCAGCCGAACGGTCCACCTTGCTTGAGTCCTTGCCCGAGAACGCGCCTCCGCCGTGCGCTCCCTTGCCGCCGTAAGTGTCTACTATTATCTTGCGTCCGGTGAGTCCGGTGTCGCCGTGCGGTCCGCCTATGACGAACTTTCCGGTGGGGTTGACGTAGTATTTGATGTCGTCGCCGAAGAGCGCGAGCACCTTCTCCGACTTTATCTGCGCCTTCACCCTCGGCATGAGCACCGTCCTCACGTCGTGCTCTATGGTTGCGAGCATGCGCTCATCGTCCGTGTCGAACGGGTCGTGCTGCGTAGACACGACGATGGTGTCTATGCGCTGGGGCACGCCCTCGTCAGAGTATTCCACCGTAACCTGACTTTTCGAGTCGGGACGGAGATATGTCATCACCCTGCCTTCCTTGCGGATGTCGGCGAGAGTGCGCATTATGAGCTGCGCGAGGTCGAGCGCAACGGGCATGTAACTGTCGGTCTCGTTGGTGGCATAGCCGAACATCATGCCCTGGTCTCCGGCTCCCTGCTCCTCGTCCTGCTCACGGCTGACACCCCGGTTGATGTCGTCGCTCTGCTCATGTATGGCGGTCAGTATGCCGCACGACTCACTGTCGAACTGGTATTCCGACTTTGTGTAGCCTATCTTCCGTATGGTGTTGCGCGCCACAGTCTGCAGGTCTATGTAGGCGTCGGAGCGCACCTCGCCCATTATTACCACCTGTCCGGTGGTCACGAAAGTCTCGATGGCACAATGCGCATGCTCGTCGTATGCCAGAAACTGGTCGAGCAGCGCGTCCGATATCTGGTCAGCCACCTTGTCGGGGTGTCCCTCAGATACTGATTCTGATGAAAAGAGATAACTCATTTTTACTGTATTTGTTTTTATGTGAGGCAAGAAATGCTCCTCACTGCAAGACACAACGCATGGCGCGAGATTACCTTTCACGCCGTTTTAGCATTTTTTTCCGTGGTTGCAAGCAGCCAAATTCTTCCACACTGTTTCACATTCTGTTTACAATCTCTTGGATAATTCCTGCAAAATTACGTATTATTTCCAACATGGGCAAATTCTTTTTTCTTATTTTTAATGTGTCTTCCGATGTCCTCTTCCATACCGTCCGCACCGCGTGTCATGCTCCGCCGCACGGCATGACGCATATTGCATATTTATGCAATGACGCCTTTCACGTGATGAATAAATATGCACAGCAAAACGGCGAGAATGCCGCCGTGGCGCGCGAAGGCTGTTGCGGGCGCGAATACGCAGGTTTTGAGCGTTTCAGCCAACAGACTGTCACACAGCGCGTTGTGCCTTTCAGCATGACGGAAGAGATTTTCCGGCAATGCGAAAGAGCCTTTTCGGGGTCGCGGAAGAGCCTTTTCCGCACCGTCATACAGGCTTTCCTGTGATGCCGTACGGGCTTTCCGGTGGTGCGGAAAAGGCTCTTCCGCACCTGAAAACGCGCTCCGTGCCATCATAAGACGTTCCCCGAGGCGGCAGAAAGAGGCTGAAAGCACCGTCCGGCAAGCCACATGCCGCCTGTCCGTTTCTATTTCGCGATTTTGTTTTGTCAATATTTTTTACTGTCAGTATTGCATAAATATTCATTTCCGCATTATCCTACGGTCATACGAAAAGCCTCCTGCCACACCGAAAAATACAGTGCTCCGTCCTGCATAATCGCAAAAGAAAAGCCGGACACGTATAATAATGCTGTGTCCGGCTCTTGTCTCATCCACCCTTTTTACCCTTTTACCTTTTTACTTTTTTCCCTTTTTCACTTTACCCTTTCACCTTTCCCTTTTTACCCTTTCACCTTTTTACCCTTTCATACTGTCTCATTCCACCTCAGTTGAGGAACACAACCTTCTTCGGGTTCTGTCCTCCCGAGGCGAACTTACCTACATATTTGCCCTGCGCGTTGAAGTGATACACCGTGCCGTCGCCCCACACGAAGTTGGTGGTGCAGATGTATATGTCGCCCGTTATGCCACTCACGCTTATGCCGTAAACGGTGGATTTCTTCAGTTCCTCGGGCATGTCCTTCAGCACACCGGTGTCTTTCGCTCCGGTGTTGAGGTTATATGAGTACACCTCAGTGGTGCCTGTGTACGGCTGCGTGGAGTAGTCGGTGGTGGTGTATGCCACATAGAGCGTGCCACCGTTGCCCGCGATGTGGGTTCCCTTGCCTATATCGGTGAGCTTGCCCGTCCTCGGGTCGTACACCTGCACGGGGTTCGTATACTGCGTATAGTCAGCCGAGCCATATCCGCACACCACAATCTTGCCGCCCGAGGCGACGATGCTCTGCGGGTTTGTCATTATCTCCACCTGCTCAGCCTTGTCGAAACTCTTCTCGTCTATCACCGACATGCGGTTGTCATAGCCCCATCCCGAGTTGACACAGTACACCTTGCCGTCAGCCACAGTCACCTGTTCGGGGTTCTTTCCCACCTGCACCGAACCTTCATACTTGAGCGTGGAGGCGTCGAGACGGCTCACGTAGCCGCCGTAGGAAGTGACGTAGATGTAGCCCGAGCCTGCCGCCAGACCGCGCACCTGACCCAAATCTTCCATAGAGGCGAACGACACGCGCGCCTCCTCCTTGCCCACTCCGTTGAGCTTCACCACGTAGTTGGAGTTGTACACCGCCATATACAGGCTGCCCTTATAGGCTATGATGTCCTGTCCGGTGTCGCCTATCTTGCGCCCGTTCTGTATCTCGTAGATGTCGGTAGTGGTGCTGCCGTACATCCGGTCGTCGGTGAAGTTGAAGCATCCGAGGTGCGCGTTGTTCTCTCCGTAAGACCCTTCGTTGAGCACAAAACCGCGTGTCCGCGCCAGCTCAATCTTCGAACCTTCGTCCTGCCACGACCATCTGTCGTCGTTGTCGTCACACGATGCTAACACAGCAACCGCCGCCATGACACACAGCGCGGCTGTCTTGATTTCCGATTTAAACATTTTCTTCATTTCCGTATTGTCTTTATGTTATATATGTATTGTCATTTTATATTGAAATAGAAGTCCTTCCAGTCATGCCGCAGAGCCTGCGGTCATAAGCCGAAGGTAGCCGTCAGCTCCACGGAGCGTCCCGGCATGGGATAATATCTTATCACTTCGTAGCGGCAGTCTGTCAGATTGCGCACGGCGGCATTGAGCGTAGCCGACCACCGTCTGAACCTGAATGTGCGGTTCACCGACACCGTGTGCTCCGCATATCCGTCTATCTCATACTCCCGGGTGTTCTGCTGCATGGCATAGCGGCTGCCGCACATCTGCACGCTGTAGGTGATGTCAGCCCACGGAGTGAGCACCGTCAGCACGGCGTTGCCCGAATGCCGGGGCGTGTAGGGTATCTGGCTCTTGTAGTAGAGAGCCGAGGGGTCGGTCACGTCGAGTGCCTCCTGAAGCATGTACGACGCTCCCAGCTCCACGGCAAAACCGCCAAACGGTTCCACGCGGGCGGCTATGGTGGCGTCCAGTCCGTTTATCCTCACCTTGCCGAAGTTTGCCATTTTCCACACATAGAGCGTTGGGAAAGCCACTATCTTGTCCTTCACGCTGTTGTGGAAACAGTCGGCTGTGAGCCGCACATAGGCGAGACAGCCTGTCGGGCGGCTCGTCCATGCCAGTCCCACATTGAGCTCCTCAGCCTTCTCGGGCACAAGTGTGGAGGTGCCGCTGCGGGCATAATACATGTCGTTGAACGCAGGCAGGCGGAACGTGTGCTTGTACATCGCCCTCAGATAGAGCGCCTCGTTCCTCAGCAGACGCAGCGAAAAGGCAGCCGAAGGCGACAGCCTACGGCGGTCGGAGGGTCTGTCGCCGTGCTCCACATGCTCCGTAGCCCATGTCGCCACAAGCCCCGCGCCAATCTCGGCACGCCCTGCCGTCCAGCGCGCGGTGAGTGCGGTGAGCGACGTCAGCCTCCGTGGCGCGGCATGGTTCTCCGTGTTTGAGCTCAGGGTGTTGACAAAGGCGTCCTGCGCGAGCGACAGCGACAAACCCCTGAAGGGGAACCATCCTATCGTGGCAGAGGCGTAGTATTCGTTCTGGCGGTAGGTCTCCACGTGTCTGCCGTCGGGATATTTCACGTCGGTGTCGGCATATCTGTTCCATGAGCTTACGTATTTTGCCCTCGCCTCGAGCTTCATTCTCCGTCCTATATCCTGTCCGTATACGCTCTGGACGAAGAATTCCTCGTCCCACATGCGCTCGTGCGACTTTTTGGTGTTGTAGAGGATGACCGCTCCGGGCAGCCCCCGCGACGAGCTGAACCACTGCGCCTTCACGTCCAGACGGCTGCCGCGCGGCAGCAGGGCATACAGGTTCGCCTCGCCCTGCCATGAGTATATGTCGGTGTTGTGACGCTTGTCGGTGAGCCGTTCAGCCCCGTTGGGCAGTTCGTAGGCATAGCGTCCGTCGGCACGCATGTATGTACCGTCGAGCGACAGTGTCAGACTGTCGCCCAGCCTCTGCCAGTATCGCAGCTGCGGAGACAGCAGTCCCCAGCTTCCGGAGCGCACTCTTGTGCGCAGCGACCAGTCGCGTCCGTCGGCGAACACGGGTTTCCTGCCAGTTATCGACAGCACAGCCGCAGAGGCGCGGTGGCGCGCCGGCTGCATCACGTCGTCGTCCTCGCCGAGCGTGAGAGTCACGTTCTGCACGTTGTCTGTCGTGAACCGGCTCAGATCAATCTGTCCCGCCTGCGTGTTGCTCACCGTAACACCGTCGTAACTCACGGCAGTATGTCCCGCCCCGAGGTTGCGCACAGACACCGTCTTCATGCCTCCTATGCCGCCATAGTCCCTGACATTGGCTCCGGCAAAGCGTTTCACGGCATCCGAGAGGGTGTATATGCCGGCGCGCTCAAGCTCGTCTCCGCCGACAGTCTGCACCGGACGCGCCGACCGGACGGTGCGGTCTATGCGGCGGGCGGTGACCTCCACTCCGCCGATATGCCTCACTCCGCCGTCCAGAGAGTCGGACGGTGTCTGCGCGCAAACGCCTGTCGATACCGCGGCGAGCGCGGCGGAAAGCACAAGTATGTTCATTTTATGACAATGAAAAAGGGCATTTCGCGCGGTCTTCCTCGAAACCGCATGAAACATGAATGAGCATTGAAGGCAGGTCTTCTGACTCGCAGCCCGGACGCGAACGCCTTCCCGGTGAATTGCCAGTGGCTTGTTGTTCGCTCCTGATAAGGGCTGCTCACAGCAGCGGGACTGTCGGAGACTCTCACTCCGTTCCCTTTTCATCGCGCCTGAGACGCGAACCTTTCAACGCTGCAAATATACATAATTTATCTGTAATACTCCTATCCGCACCTCAAAAAACTGTCCGCGCCACGGCTTTTACGCCTGACGGCATGACAGGAAAGCCTTTTCCGCACACCGGAAGACGCACGGCGGCGCGGCTGGAATGTCCAACCGCGCCGCCGTCATTGTGCTTGCGTGCCTGCCGGGACCGTCACGCCTCTCTCTGCCGTGTGCCCATGTGCACCTCGACAACGTTCACCACATAGTCTGCCAGCTTCTCGCACTCGCTCACGATGTCCATATACATGGTGCCGATGGCGTACGTATACTTATGGTCGTTCACGTCGTTTATGTTCTGGCTTTTAAGTTGTGTGCGGTAGTTGTTTATCTCGTTCTCTATGTTGAACGACCTGTTGACGTCGAGGTTATCCTTCCGTCCGGAGATGATAACGTTCATCTGGGCTATGCTGTCGTTGGTAAGGCTGAACATCTGATGCAGGTGCTGATACTGCTCTTCGGTAAAGTCTTCCTTTCCCTTTATCTTTCTGTTGATGGTGCGGGCTATGTTGTAGCAGCTGTCACCGATGCTTTCAATCTCCGATATCTCGCGCAGCATGACACGTATCTTCGCTTTCGTCTCGTCGCTGAGGTGCGCGTTGCTCACGTTGTCGAGATATTTGGCAATCTCAATCTCCATGTTGTCGCTGATAGACTCATATTTCTCTATGCGCGCGAAGAGCTTTGCGAAGTCGGCGTCGTTGTTTGTCTCGAGCAGGTCGCGCACCATTGAGAACATGCGTTGTATGCGTTCGGCGAACAGGGTAATCTCCTTCCGCGCCTCAAGCACCGACAACTCGGGAGTCTGCATGATGCCGCTGCTGATGAAGCGCAGGCGCGAATCCTCGTCCTCATCGCGTCTTTTCATCTTTATAATCCTGCATACCGCCTTTTCCATCTGCGGTATGAACCATATCAGGATGAACGTGTTGCACACGTTGAAAGCCGTGTGGAACATGGCGAGCACCATCGACAGCTTCTGCGCTCCGGCGTGTCCGTCAGCCGGGTCGTAGTTTACGAGCGAGCAGACCATATTGACAAACGGATAGAAGAACACGAGAACCCACACCACACCGAACACGTTGAACATGAGATGTGCGAACGCTGCGCGGCGCGCCTGGGTGTTGGCGCCGAGCGCGGCAAGGTTTGCGGTGATGGTGGTGCCGATGTTCTCACCCATCACAAGGGCTATGCCGAGGTATATGGGAAGCACACCGGTGGAGCACAACAGTATGGTTATTGCCATGACCGCAGCCGACGACTGCACCACGCACGTTATGGCGGTGCCGATGAGAAGGAATATGATGATGGTGAGATAACTGCCTGTGTCGAACGACTTGAAGAATTCTACAAGTTCGGGATTGTTGTCGAGCCTGAGCTCATTGCCCGCCTGACTGAGCAGGACAAGGCTGAAGAACATGAAAGCTATACCGAAGAGGAAGTCTCCTATATAGCGGTGGCGCCTCGTATAGATAAGAACCAGACCCACGATGAACGCCGGGAAGACAAAGTCGATGAGGTTGACGGAGAAGCCGAGGCTCATGATCCATGCCGTGAGGGTGGTGCCTATGTTGGCTCCCATGATGACCGAGATGGCTTGTGCGAGCGTGAGCAGCCCCGCGTTGACAAACGAGACGGTCATTACGGTGGTTGCCGACGACGACTGGACGGCGCAGGTGATGAACGTTCCTGTGAGCATACCGGTGAAGCGGTTGGTAGTCATGGCGCCGAGAATGTGGCGCAACTGCGCTCCTGCCATCTTCTGTAGGGCTTCGCTCATCACCTTCATGCCATATATCAGAAGTGCCAAAGAACCGATAATCTTCAAAAAAATGCTAAAATAATCTGGCGATTCCATATGTAAATGTTATGATTGTTCAATGATTGCATATACTTTATGAAAAATGAATTACCTTTACGTTCATTATCAATAAAAACGATTCCGTATATGAAACAGATGTTGCAAATACGTTGCAAAAATAATAAAAAAACTCTAACAGCAGAAATAGGAAGTACACTTTCTGACATTTTTAATGAACATAAGATGTCCATGCGCTACGGTCCGGTGAGCGCGAAGGTGAACAACAAAGTGGAAGGCATGCACTATAGGGTGTACAACAACAAGGACGTTGAGTTTCTCGACCTTTACTCCGCTTCAGGTTCGAGGGCATACACACGCACGCTCTTCTTCGTGCTTTGCAAGGCGGTGCACGACATCTTTCCCAAAGGCAGCGTGGTGATAGACATCCCCGTGAGCAACGGATACTACTGCGACCTGCAGATAGGACGCGCCGTCACACTGCAGGACGTGGACATGCTGCGCACGAGGATGCAGGAGATAATAGACCGCGCGTTGCCCATCCACCGCCACGAGGCTACCACCGAGGAGGCTACAGAGATGTTCCGCAAGCTCGGGACGCACTCTAAGGTGACCCTGCTGAAGACCATCGGAAACATCTACACCACCTATTATGAGATAGACGGATATGTGGATTACTTCTACGGAACGATGCTCACGAACACCTCGCAGCTGCATCTCTTCGGACTGGAGAAGTATTACGACGGACTGCTGCTGCGCATACCGTCTACTGAAGACCCGTCGAAGCTGGGCGAGATGACGCGGCAGGACAAGATGTTCGAGATATTTCAGGAGCACCACCGGTGGCAGAACCTCGTGGGGATAGGCACCGTGGGAGCGTTCAACGAGGCTGTGGCGCACGGCAGGACAAACGACATAATAAACGTGTCGGAGGCTCTTCAGGAGAAGAAAATATCGAGAATAGCCGACGAGATAGCCCAACGCAGGGGCGTGAAGGTGGTGCTCATATCGGGACCTTCGTCGAGCGGGAAGACCACCACGTGCAAACGGCTGTCCATACAGCTGCTCACCAACGGCATAAAACCGGTGCCGATTTCGCTCGACGACTACTTCGTGGACCGCGAGCTCACACCGAAGGACGAGAAGGGCGAGTATGACTACGAGAGCCTCTATGCCCTTAACCTGCCGCTGCTCAACAGCCAGCTCGGCGCCCTTTTCAGAGGAGAGGAGATTGAACTGCCCAAATACAACTTCCAGTCGGGAAAGAGCGAGCGCAGCGGACGGCGCATGCGACTGGGTGAGAACGAGATTCTCGTGATGGAGGGAATACACGCGCTCAACCCCGAACTGACTGCCCAGATACCCGAGGAGCACAAGTTCCGCGTCTACGCATCGGCTCTCACCACCATACTTCTTGACACTCACAACTACATTCCCACCACCGACAACAGACTGTTGCGCCGCATCATACGCGACTACAAGTATCGCGGAGTGAGCGCGCAGGAGACTATACACCGCTGGCCGAGCGTCCGCGCCGGTGAGAACAAGTGGATATTCCCTTATCAGGAGAACGCCGACGCGATGTTCAACACGGCTATGATATACGAGCTTGCGGTGATAAAGGGACAGGCGGAGCCGTTGCTCGAGCTCGTGCCGGAGAACTGCGACGAGTATGCCGAGGCTTACCGGCTGCGCAAGTTCCTGCGCTACTTCACCCCGGTGCGCTACAACACGCTGCCCTCCACATCGCTCCTGCGCGAGTTTCTCGGCGGAAGTTCGTTCAGGTATTGATTTTCCAACCATCCGTTTCACACCGTCCGGCTGCGCAAAGCACGGGCGGTTTTTCTTTTTTCATATAATTCATACACAACTTTAATATAAGTTATAAACAGCTTTAATATAATTCATACACACCGGCAGCATGTATGCCGCACTGCCGGAAAGTGACTGGCGCACCGGCACACGCACACTGTCCTCATGCCGGAACCGCACGATGGAATGAATAAATATGCAGTTTAGGAAGTAAAAAGTTTTGACAAAACAAATCAGCGAAACAGAAACGGGAAAACGGAACGAAACCTTCCGGACGACAGTTTAAAAAGTTCCGCACATCCGGAAAAAGACAATCATGGCGTATAAAACACCATTTTCGCGCACGACATTGCCAAAACCGTGTCGCGGAAAAGGCTGTCCGGCATCACAGGAAAGGCTTTGCCGTGTCATGAAAGAGGCTTTCCCGCATCACGGAAAAGGCTCTTTCGCGGCACAGGAAAGCGCATGCCGAATGATAAAAACACATAATCCGCTATATATCAACGAATTGCTTAAACCGCGCGAGAGCGGCGTATTTGCCTCCGGAGAGTCTTCCGCGCTCCGCTGCGGCAGTCATGACGAGTTGAGGGAGAATAATTATGCATACGCAAAAGCATATCCGCATAATTATACATTCTGACATGCTCACCTGCGGACACGCCTCTGCCGCATCCTTCCGGTGAGTCCGAAGAGCAGAGCGTAAAGCAGGAGTCCGCTCACAAATCCGGCTATCGAGTCGATGGCATAGTGGGCTTGGATGTACACTGTGGACAGGCACAGCAGCACGTAGAGCGGAGCCAGCACCACGAGAAGCAGCTTGCTGCGGCTGTGAAGGGCAAGCATCATGAGTATGGTAGCCACTCCCACGTGCGAGCTGGGGAACGCTGCGGTGGGCCGTTCGCCCGCTGCCTTGGCTCCTTCAACCATCGCATAGAACGTCCCGTCGGTGTATCCCGGTGTGGGAAGGCACTCGCGGTGGGTGTTGAAATAGTAGTGCACGTCGGGGAATATGCCTGCCGCCGCGTTGCCTGTACCTATCGCCTTATAATAATATGTGGGTCCGGTGACCGGCACAAGTACGAATATCACGTAATAGATGAAGAACGCCGACAACACTATGAAGGCGCAACGCTCGAACTCCTCATACCTGCGGAAGAAATAGAAGAACACCACCAGGGCTATCAGAGGATAGTAGGAGGCGTAGCCAAGACTCATAAGCTCGCTCACGACAGGCGACGGGAAGCGCGCCGAAAAGGCAAGGGCGGGCTGGAATCCGAACACCGTCTGCTCGAGAGAGGCGAACACGTGGTCGAGGTTAGGGAACACCCTGTTGAGCTCATAAGTGTCGGGATACCACCAGGCAAGCAGCACTATCTGCGTAATTACGCGCGCGGCGCGGGTCAGCCTGCACGGCACGAGCCTGTAGACCACCCACAGCGCGACTATGGTTGCGAGCACCCGCATGCGTCCGAGCACCATTGCCTCGGGGTTGACGCTCTTTGTATAGGTGAAGAGCAGCACCATGAGCGTGAGCGCGGTGTACGCCACGACAGCCCACTCCACGGCAAGCAGTCCGCGCACAGGCTTCTTCTCAATCTCGAAAAGTTTCTTTATGTAGTTCATTTCTGTGTCACAACCATTTGTTATCCTTATACCATGCCACCGTTTCCTTCACTCCCCTGTCGAGCGGATAGTGCGGATGGAAGCCCAGCTCGTCGAATGCCGGCTCCACGTCACACCGCCAGTTGCGTTGCCTCAGTATGTGATACTTGTCGGCGTTGAGGGCTGTAGGGCGTCCGGTGATGTGGCTTATGCGCTCCCCCGCCCACGTTACGAGGCGCAGCATCCATAGCGGAGCCACCACGCGCGCCACCCATGGAGAGCCCAGCTCGCGGCGGAGGATACTGCTGAAGTCGGCTGATGAGTACACATGTCCGTCGGTAAGGAAATACTTTCTGCCGCTCATGCCCCTGTCCAACGCGAGGAACACCGCCTGCACGACGTCCTTCACATACACGAAAGTGATGTCCTGACGCCTGTAGCCCACGGCAAAGTCCACATGCGAGGCTATGCTCCGTGCCATCAGGAAATAGTCTTTCTCGCGCGGACCGTACACGCCCGTGGGGCGCAGAATGATGTAAGGGAAGTCGTTGCCTATCGATTCGAGGTAGCGTTCAGCCTCAAGCTTGCTCCTGCCGTATGCGGTGTTGGGGCGCGGAATGTCGTTCTCGCTTATGTCGCGGTAGGGCTGCCGCTCGCACACGGCTCCGTAAACGCTCAGCGAGCTGATGAACACGAAACGCCTCAAGGGCATCTGCAACGCCAGAAGAGCGTCCACCAGATTCTTCGTCCCCAAGGTGTTCACCCTGTGGAAGTCATCGCGGTGAAGGCACTTCGTCACTCCTGCGGCATGCACCACGTAGTCGAACGTGTGGTGTCCGAGACTTTTTCTCAGCCTTTCAGCCGAAGAGAAGTCAAGCTCTATGAAGTTTATGCGCTTGTCGGTGAGATAGCGCCGCGAGCTCGTATGCCTCACGGCAGCCCACACGTTCATGCCTCGGCGCAAGGCTTCCTCAACGATAAAGCTGCCGATGAAGCCGCTCGCGCCGGTTATAAGAATATTGCTCATTTTCGCAGTCAGTTGTCATTAAGTGATAAGTCGGGGTGTACGGAAGGGTCGTGATATTCTCCTCCTTCCTTCAGAGGCTCCACATGAATGTTCACATAAGTGTGGCTGCCGAACCGTCCGCGCAGCCTCCGTTCTATGTTCGTGGCGTGCTCGTGAGCCTCATACAGCGAAAGACCGCCCGGCATACGCACGTGCATCTCTATGGCATAGAGGCTTCCGATGCGCCGTGTGCGCAGGTTGTGTATGCCGCTCACCTGCGGCTCGTCCGTGGCGATGTCCGTAATCTCGTCCTCAACGCTTCCGGGCAGGCTCTCCTCAAGCAGCTCGCCCGTAGCCTCACGCACAAGTCTGTAAGCCGAACGGATGATGAGCAGACCCACGACGACGGCGGCTATAGGGTCGAGCACAGCCCATCCGCTGCCGAGAATGATGGCTCCGCCTATGCCGATGGCGGTGCCCACCGAAGAGAGGGCGTCGCTGCGGTGATGCCATGCGTTGGCTATGAGCACCTGAGAGCCTGCCTCACGTCCAGCCCTGACGGTGAAGCGGTAGGCTGACTCCTTCACAATGATGCTCACAAGAGCCGCCACCAGAGCGATGACACCGGGCGTGCCGATGTCCTCACCTTTGAAAAAGCCGATGACGGACTTCACTCCTCCCACGCATATCATGGCTCCCGTGGCAAACAGCACCGCACCTATGATTGCCGTGGCGAGCGTCTCATACTTGCCGTAACCGTAGTCGTGGCTGTAGTCCTGGGGCTTGCTGCTCAGTCTTACAAAGACAACCACGACAATGTCGGTGAGAAAATCGGAAAGCGAATGTGCCGCATCGGCTATCATGGCAGCCGAACCTCCGAGCACTCCAGCCACAAACTTGAACACGAGCAGCACCACATTGGCAAGACCGCCAAGCAGTGTCACACGGTATATCTCACGCTCACGCTCATCCGTTTTCATCTCTTCGAACATATTAACGGCTGCAAATTTAAGTATTTTAATTCACATTACGTCTTACTATTCATTAATTTACATAAAACAGAGGGTTTAATGCAAAATTATCGTAAAGGTGAAAGGATTTCTCGGATTTATTTTGTTTATTTGCATATACTTACATCCGGACTGCGTGACACAGGCTCTTCCGTGCCGCGGAAAAGAGGCGGAAAAACAGCGGAAACAGCCACCTCGCACCGAAGGAAAGGCTCCAGCACGGGACGACAGAGCCGCAACGGACAGTCCGGAAAACAAAAACCCCGACATTATGGCAAAAGGAAAAAAGGGCGGGAAACGCCTTACTAAGAAACAGCTTTCGGAGAAGCTCGAGGGCTTCTTCACTTCACAGCCTGACAAGACATTCAGTTTCAAGGAGATATTCCGTACCCTGCACCTCGACACACACCCTCTGAAGATGCTCGCAATAGACATCATGGAGGAGATGGCATGGGACGACTTCCTCACCAAAGTGAGCGACAACTCCTACCGGCTCAATACGAAAGGGCAGGTGCAGGAGGGCACGTTCCAGCGCAAGCAGAACGGAAAGAACACGTTCATACCCGACGACGGCAAGGCACCAATATTCGTTGCGGAGCGCAACTCCATGTGGGCGCTGACGGGAGACAGGGTGAGGGTGTCGGTCATGGCGCGCCGGCGGCACCACATAAAAGAGGCTCAGGTGATAGAGATAATAAAGCGCGCCAAGGACACTTTCGTGGGACGGCTGCGCTCCGACCGCGACATCACCTACCTCATAACGCAGGACGGCACCCTGCCGGCAGGCATCATAATACCGCGCCGCAAGCTTAAAGGAGGCAAGAACGGCGACAAGGCGGTGGTGAGGATAATGCAATGGCCCGACGGCGACAACCGGAACATGATAGGAGAGGTGACAGACGTGCTCGGTCCTACGGGCGACAACGACGTCGAGATGAACACCATCCTCGCACAATACGGACTGCCCTACAAGTATCCCAAGGCTGTGGAGGACGCCGCCGACAAGATAACGGGCGAGATAACAGAGGAGGATCTGAAGGAGAGGGAGGACTTCAGGCAGACCTTCACGTGCACCATCGACCCGCACGACGCCAAGGACTTCGACGACGCACTGTCCATACGGAGGCTCGGCAACGGCTTGTGGGAGGTGGGAGTGCACATCGCCGACGTGTCGCACTACGTAAAAGAAGGCTCCATAATAGACAAGGAGGCACAGAAAAGAGCTACGAGCATCTACCTCGTAGACCGCACCATACCGATGCTTCCGGAGCATCTCTGCAACTTCGTGTGTTCTCTCCGGCCCGACGAGGAGAAGCTTTGCTACAGCGTGATATTCAATCTTGACGACGAGGCGACGGTGAAAAGCTACCGCATAGCGCACACCGTCATACGCAGCGACAGGCGGTATGCCTACGAGGAAGTGCAGCAGCTGCTCGAGGACAACGGCGTTGTCGACGGTACGGGAGAGCCCGCTCCCGCTCCGGGAAAGGACGGATACAAGGGTGAGAACGCCGAGATGCTCATCACGCTCGACCGACTTGCCAAGAAGCTGCGCAAGGCGCGGTTTGCCAACGGAGCCGTGAAGTTCGACCGGGAGGAGCTCCATTTCGACATCGACGAGAAGGGAAAGCCCGTGCGCTGCTACTTCAAGAGGTCGAAGGACGCCAACAAACTCATCGAGGAATTCATGCTTCTTGCCAACAGGACGGTTGCCGAGAGCGTGGGAAAGGTGAGGAAAGGCGTCAAGGCGAAGACTCTGCCATACCGCGTACACGACAATCCCGACCCGCAGAAACTGGAGACTCTGCGCGAGTTCATAGTGAAGTTCGGCTACAAACTCAAGACCGAAGGCACCAAGGGAGCTACGGCGCGGTCGCTCAACAAGCTGATGGACGACTGCCAGGGAAAGAAGGAGCAGAACCTCATACAGACCGTCGCGCTGCGGGCTATGATGAAGGCGAAATACTCGATACACAACATCGGACACTTCGGACTGGCTTTCGACTACTACACTCACTTCACTTCGCCCATCCGACGCTATCCAGACACCATGGTGCACCGGCTGCTCACACGCTACCAGAACGGCGGACGCAGCGCCAACCGCGAGCACTACGAGGAGCTGTGCAAGCACTCGAGCGAGATGGAACAGATTGCCGCCAACGCCGAACGCGACTCCATCAAGTATAAGGCAGTGGAGTTCATGAGCGACAAGATAGGCAATGTGTACGACGCGCACATAAGCGGCATCCAGTCGTACGGCATCTACTGCGAGATTGACGAGAACCATTGCGAGGGACTGGTACCCATGCGCGACCTCAACGATGACTATTATGACTTCGACGAGAGGAACTATTGTCTGGTGGGACGGCACCGACATCACAAGTACCAGCTGGGCGACCCGATACGCATAAAAGTGGCGGCGGCGAACCTGGAGAAGAAACAGCTCGACTTCACTCTCGCCGAATGACGCCTCCGGAGAGACACGCACGCAGGGCGTGAAGCATGGGGAAAAGGAAAAATAAAACTGCTTTTATTTCCTCATACACACGGTTTGCAGTATCTTTGCATAAGATTTGCTGCACTCGGGAATATAAGAACAAGTTCTTATTCCGCTCGTTTGCTAAATCTTTGCATAAGATTTGCTGCACTCGGGAATATAAGAACAAGCTCTTATTCCGCTCGTTTGCTAAATCTTTGCATAAGATTTGCCGCACTCGGGAATATAAGAACAAGCTCTTATTCTGCTCGTTTGCTAAATCTTTGCATAAGATTTGCCGCACCCTTATGTACGGGAAAAGTTTTTTATTCCGTCCGTATGCAAATTCGTCTCACATAAAACAATAATATATAAAACATGCAAGAAACAAGACAAAACCGCATAGCAAGACTCCTGCAGAAGGAGCTCAGCCTCATATTCCAGTCACAGACACGCATGATGCACGGCGTGATGGTGAGCGTGACCCGCTGCCGTGTGTCGCCCGACCTGAGCATATGCACGGCTTATCTGAGCATTTTCCCGTCGGAGAAAGGCACAGACATGATAAAGAACATCAACGCCAACGAGCGCACAATACGCTATGAGCTCGGCACGAGAGTGCGCAACCAGCTGCGCATAATACCCGAACTGAGATTCTTCATCGACGACTCGCTCGACTACATCGAGCGCATAGACGAACTGCTGGGCAAGAAATGAAACGGCACAACTTTCCTTTCTACATCGCCAGACGGTATCTTTTCTCTAAGAAAAGCACCAATGTCATAAACATAATATCGGCAATATCGGTCACGGGTGTTGCCGTCACGACAATGGCTCTGGTCATTGTGATGAGCGTGTTCAACGGGTTTCACGACCTCGTGGCGTCGTTCTTCACCAGCTTCGACCCCCAGCTGTCCGTCGTTCCAGCCAAAGGCAAGGCGGTGGCTGCTGACGATCCGCTGCTCACACAGATGAAACGGCTGCCCGAGGTGCAGGTTTCCACCGAATGTGTGGAGGAACTCGCGCTCGCCATGTACGGCGACAGGCAAGCCATGGTGACCGTGAAAGGAGTGCAGAGCAACTTCGACAGCCTTACAAACATACGCGACATACTCTACGGTGACGGCAGTTTCACGCTTCAGGCAGCCAACCTCCAGTATGGCATTCCGGGTATACGTCTTGCCCAGACGCTCGGCATGGGCGCGCGGTGGGACGGCTTTCTGAAGATATACGCGCCCCGGCGGGAGGGTCAGATGGTTGATGTGACCAATCCGTCGGACGGTTTCGTAGCCGACTCCATACTCTCCGCAGGCGTCGTCTTCGCAGTGAACCAAGCCAAGTATGATAAAGACTATATCCTGACATCAGTAGGTTTCGCCCGCAGAATATTCGACCGGCAGGGCATGGTCACCTCTCTCGAGTTCCGGCTGAAGCCGGGCAGCAGTCTGAAGGCGGTGAAAGCGGAGATGCAGAAGATAGGAGGCGACAAATACCGCGTGCTCGACCGCTTCGAGCAACAGGCAGACACGTTCAAGATAATGCAGATAGAGAAGGTGCTTGCCTACATATTCCTCACGTTCATACTCATAGTGGCGTGCTTCAACATCATAGGTTCGCTGTCGATGCTCATCATAGACAAGAAGCAGGATGTGGAGACTCTGCGCAGCCTCGGAGCAGGCGACAGGCTCATAACGCGCATCTTCCTCTTCGAGGGACGGATGATATCTGCCATAGGAGCAGCCATAGGCATCGTCGTCGGACTGCTGCTGTGCTGGCTGCAACAGACCTACGGGCTTGTCGCCATGGGCAGCACCAGCGGAGCGTTTGTCATCAACGCCTATCCCGTGAGCGTGCATTACGACGACGTCGCGCTGATTTTCGTCACCGTGATAGCCGTGGGATGGCTTGCCACATGGTATCCTGTGAGATACATGTCAAGGCGTCTGCTCGGCGACTGACCCCTCTTCCGGCGTCAGGGCACGCCATTGTCCGTGCCCTGCCATTACATTTCCTGAAACCCGTCATCAACACAGAACGTCATGGTCTTGCCCGTGGAAGGATGGACAAGAGTGAGCGACGTGGCGCGGAGGCACATCCTTCCGCCGCCCTTGCCGTAGAGTCTGTCGCCCGAGATGGGGCATCCCAGCCCGTCATTATGGGCGCAGTGCACGCGCAGCTGGTGGGTCCTGCCTGTCAGAGGATAGAGGCGTACGAGCGTGCGGTCGCCCCGACGCCCCATTATCTCATAGCGTGTGACGGCGCGCCTGCCTGTCTCCATCTCCACTTTCCGGCGCGGACGGTCGTTGAAGTCGGCTCCCAGCGGCAGGTCTATCGTGCCCTCGCGCGGACAGTCTGGTGTCCCGTCGAGCAGCGCGGTGTAGCGTTTGCTCACCGTGCGAGCCTCAAACTGGGCGTGCAGCGCGCGCTGAGCCTGTGCCGTGCGAGCCATGACGAGCAGTCCGCCGGTGTCCATGTCGAGCCGGTGGACGGCAAGAGCCTCCCCCGCACCGCCGTAACGGGCGCACATGAGCGACAGAGCCGACACACAGCAGCCGCGACCAGGCACGCTCAGCATGCCGTGGGGCTTGTCCACCACCACAATGTCGTCGTCCTCATACACTATCTTCAGCTCACCCTCAAACACCGTCCCGAGCGGGTCGGGCTCCACATCAAGCCCCTGCATCATGTAGCGCAGCAGCGGACCGCACTTGCCCGTGCACGACGGATAGAAGTGTCCGTGACGGCGAAGCTCGCCCGACGGTGAGCCGCCCCACCAGAACTCAGCCATGCAAAGCGGCTTGTAACCGCGCTGATAGGCATACTGCAACAGCTTGGGAGCGCAGCAGTCGCCTGTCCCGGCAGGAGGAGCTCCGGCAGAGAAGGTGGCGAATATGTCGGGCAGGGAGCGTCGCTCGCCGCGCGCGTTGAGCATCTCGTAGCGTCGGAAGAGCCACTCCTGCAGTCCGTCGCTCATAAGGCGGCGTCGTGTCCGCAGACGCTCCAGTCTTTCGTCGAGAGGGCGCAGGCGGGCGGCAAGTTCCTCGAGCCGGGCGGCATAGGCACGTTTCATGCGCCTCAACTCAGCCTTCATGAACCTGCTCTCGTTCCTCAGCCTCTCCTCCACAGCCTCGTCCGTGCCGCCGCGGCGCGTCTCCTCCCTGCGCAGGCGTGCCTCCTCCATCTGCCGCCGGTATGCCGCTGTGGCGTGGCGCGCCTCTTCCTCCACATCCTTCATTTCCTTCATGAGAGCCAGTCGGGCAGGGTCGGCAGCGCAACGTTCCATCTCGCAGCCCACCTCCGTTATCTGCCGCTCACGCATGCGGAAGTATCCTCCGGGGCGGCAGGCGTCGAACACCGGCGGCACGAAGTAGGTCCAGTCGTTGCGTCCGGCAAGAAGTCCGGAGTAGGCGGCAAGAAAAGCCGTGCCGCCGTCGCCCGTATCCACCACGAGCACACCGAACATCTTGCCGCCTCCGTGCTCCTGCCGCAGCACTCCGCTCTCATCCACATGACGCTGCACCTCACTTGCCGCCGCCACACACATGGGATGCGGTGTGTAGCAGAAGGGGAAAGTGAACTGCCGCGGACGCTCAAAATGTCCGTGAAGCGCATGCAGGCGCGGGTCTTTGGAAGAATAATCTGACGACATGGATGTGTGTATGAAGATTTGAAGTGGCGCGTAGTGCGTCACGGATGCAAAAATAACGATTATTCGCTCCGCCAGCAAGCAATCGCCGTTTTTTCAGTTTTTTACGGCAAAATGCATACGTCCTGAGCACCCGAAAGCGGACATCACGAGGCTGCACCGTGTATTCCGGGAACCGCCCCCATAGCATGCGGACTACAGGACGGTGAGGGATGTTTTCTATTATATATAAAGTTAAATATACTTAACATCGTATCTGAAAGGTTAAAAAAACATCTTCAAAATCTCGGAAAAAACGAATAAATACAGAAAAAGCTCCGAATAACGCGGAAATCGGGATTTTTATGTCATTCCGTATAACTGTCGTATATTCAACATATTACGTCATCAGAAAAGCGACATGCCGCGAACGGCATATTCTCCCGCGCCCAATGCCATAGCCGGAAAGGCTTTTCCACAACACCGAAGAGCCCGTTTCATACTGCCAAAGAGCCTTTCCCACGCCACGGGAAAGCCCGTATGAGACATCGGAAGAGGCTCTTCCGCAACACCGGAAGCACCTTTCCGCCATACGGAAAAGGGTAGACAGGCATACGGAATGGGGGTAGCACCGCCTCGGGAGCGGCGCGGGGGATGTGTAAAAACCGGAAAACGCTGTCCGGACAGAGCCGGAACAGGAGAAGCGGAATGTTAAAACGGAAGTGCCGGAGAAGGAGTGAGGGCATAAAAGGCACGGTTTTTGAAGCCGGTATGCCATGCGTCGCACCATCTGTCATGCACTTTATGCCGCATAGCGTACGCCCCGCACAGTGCATCTCATTTTCTTAAAGCCAAACCGGTCATCAGAACGCCGAATATACATTTAAGGTTTATTGCCAGTTCTTCATCCATCATCCGCACTGCATCCGTCATCTTGTCTTCCGCTTTTGCACGGTAAGATACGCCGCTTATTCTACAGAATAGGAAGAGAAACTGACCGACGGCAGTACGCGATAAGGATGATGTCTGATGACCGGTTCAGCTCAGAAGAGTCTTTCATCACACGGGAATCCTCACCCCTATACAGGTTATTATATATTCGGGTGATATTTTCCGGTCCTTGACATACATCACGTCAAGCCCGTCAGATTCCCATGACACAGGCCGCAACGACCTCATGTCATCCTTATCAGAATCGAACTCCTCCATCCGTATATCCACATATTGCACACCGGACTCTTTAAACCAGCTGTCTGACATGAGTCCGAACTTAACGACAAACGGCTCTATGACCGGTGGTTTTGAACTGAATATGACACGGGTGAAGGTAAAAGGACCGACCACATTGCCTGACACACGCGACTCGGAGTCGCTGAACCATCTCGGCGCTATGCCGTCATCATACTTATAGCATGTAGAAAACGCGTCGTCAGAGGATGATTCCACCATATAGGGATTGCCCTCAGCATCGTAGAGTTCAAACTGATAGAAAACACTATACACATGTTCACCTTTTCCAGTTAAAGTGGAGTCGTCATCGTCACCACACGATACCAATGTGAAAAGCAACATCATCACTGAGACGACAAGCACCATATTCTTATATATCCTGCGCATAACGGTCATTTGTTATAAGTTATACCTGTTATTACTTGTAAGTTTTTCGAATAATTGAAGTCATAATCTACATATCCGGATGATTTAAGGGCATTATAAAGATAATATCCGTTACAATATCCATCCCAGCCCCAATTGCAATGTACATAATTCTTTTCCGGTGTCCTTGTTCTGTCCAACAGACGCAGATCATCAGCCGCATAATAGGCGTGAGTGTCATATTGTATACGATAGCCATCAACCACCCAGGCGTGCCCCTCAGAGTTTACAGTATTCTTACCGCACATATATACAGGCTGCATATTATTCAATGAACCCGCGATTTTTGAGAAACTGTAGTCACTCAAAGAACCGCATGTATATCCCATTTTGCGGAAAGCACCAGGACACTCCGATGAATATGCGCCCGAGCCTGAGAGTCCGTAATCCATGGAAACGAGGTCTCCTATATCAGCGATAAGCCACGACACGCTTTCAGCACCGCTTGAATAAGGATATACAATTTCATCTTCCAATATCGCATCCCAATCATATTCGTGACCATTGTATGATGAAGGTTGCTTGTGGTAAGCCATTATCTGCCCCATGGCTATAGCCACGCAGCCGGCTAATGCGAACTCTCCATCAAACACCGGACATCGTGCATTGTATGGATAATCCTGTCCCCAAGTTGTCTGCAACAGGAAATCAACACCATACTGATAATGCTTCACCTTATCATAACAAGGGATGCCGTTCCACGTTGTAGCAAGACCGAGACGCGGGTCGTCCAAATCGGTAGGCGGATGAACATATCCAACAGTGTCGACAATCTCTATATCGCCCTTAAAATTCTCTATTTCGCTATCTTGATATTCGGCAGCCGAATTCATGAAATACTCCACACCGTCACCGGCATTCTCATCAAACGTTCCGGTGGACTACATCGCGTATATATCAGTGGCACGGTTATCTGCCGACACCAAGGCAAATCCTCCTCCATCGAAATTAACGATATAGAAGTCGCCATGGCGTGAGCGTGACGTCACTACAGGACGTTGGTCTTCGCGCGCAGACTGTCTTGATAGTCCTTTTGCCGTGCTTCCGGCATTTACGAAAGAAGCCAATGCCTCTCTGGCTTTATCGACAGCCTCCTTCTCTGTCACAGAATAGTCTCCCGAAGTACGCACAGTTGAATCAGAACGGTGTGTTTCCACAGGATAAAAATCGTCATCGGTACAGGACAATGCGAGCATCGCAAACAAGGCAAACGCACTTGTACTAATGTTTTTCAATATCCTTTTCATAATCATTAAGTATTAAACCGTCGTCAAAATTTGTTACAAATATAGTGAAAGTTCAACTATATTACTACTCGAAAGAATAATATTTACAACATTTAACACACGGAACAGCAGCCGGAACAACACCGGGTCATGGCAGCGTCTCACGTAAGGCAAGAGACAGGAAACTGATGCCGTGACACGGAAAGAAGCATATCTGTTATAAAAAAACCGGCAACAGGACATGTTACCGGACAAATACGGCATGCATTCCCTTCGTGGAACGCAAACCGTCAGCTGCGGTTCCGCCTCACGACTGCAGGTCGTGCAGCTTGCGGTAGTAGCCGTTGAGAGCCATCAGCTCGTCGTGCGTGCCACGCTCCACGATGCGTCCCTCGTGCAGGACACATATCTCGTCGGCGTTCTTTATGGTGGACAGGCGGTGCGCTATAGCCACCGTGGTGCGCGTCTTCATGAGCTTCTCGAGGGCGTCCTGCACCAGACGCTCACTCTCAGTGTCGAGAGCCGAGGTGGCTTCATCAAGTATCAGTATGGGCGGATTCTTGAGAATGGCGCGCGCTATGCTCACTCTCTGCCGCTGACCGCCGGAGAGCCGTCCTCCGCGGTCGCCTATATTGGTGTCGTATCCCTGCTCGGAAGCCATGATGAAGTCGTGCGCGTTGGCTATCCGCGCGGCGCGTTCCACATCTTCCGGTGTGGTGTTTTCCACGCCGAAAGCGATGTTGTTGTAGAACGAGTCGTTGAAGAGTATCGCCTCCTGGTTGACGTTTCCGATGAGCATCCGCAGGTCGTGTATGCACAGGTCGCGCACGTCGGTGCCGTCGATGAGCACCTGTCCCTCCTGCGTGTCGTAGTAGCGCGGTATGAGGTCGACAAGAGTCGACTTGCCGCTGCCGCTCTGTCCCACGAGCGCGACGGTCTTGCCTTTCTCTATCTTCAGGTTGATGTCGCGCAGAACCCATTTCTCTCCGTACCTGAACGACACGTTGCGGAACTCTATGCTGTGTCCGAACGACGCGATGCGCACCGGTTCCGGCTTCTCCTTTATGGTGTTCTCAGCCTTCAGTATCTTGTCCACGCGCTCCATGGACGCCAGACCTTTCGGTATGTTATAGCTTGCCTTGGAGAACTCCTTCAGCGGATTGATGATGCTGTAGAGCATCACGAGGTAGTAGATGAACATCGGTCCACTGAGCGTCATGTTGTTAAGGACGAGCGTACCACCGAACCACAGCACGATGACAATGAGCAAAGTGCCGAGGAACTCGCTCATAGGGTGGGCGAGCTGTTGGCGTGTATTGACCCTGCGTACCTGTTCCCTGTAGGAGCTGTTGATAGAGTCGAAGCGGCGGTTCATCTTCTCTTCGGCGCAGAAAGCCTTGACTATGCGCAGTCCGCCGAGCGTTTCCTCGACGAGACTCATCGTGTCGCTCCACATTGCCTGTGCCTTGATGGACTTCGCCTTGAGCTTCCTGCCGACGAAACCCATGAACCATCCCATCACCGGAACGATGACAAGGGTGAACAGGGTGAGCTGCCAGCTGATGAAAAGGAGCGTGGAGAAGTAGAAGACAATGAGTATGGGGTTCTTGAAAAGCATGTCGAGCGACGACATGATGGAGCTCTCCACCTCCTGCACGTCGCCGCTCATGCGGGCTATGATGTCGCCCTTGCGCTCCTCGGAGAAGAAGCCCAGCGGCAGCGACGTTATCTTGCGGTAGAGCTGGTTGCGTATGTCGCGCACCACACCGGTGCGTATCGGGATGATCGTTGCGGACGAGAGGAAGTATGCCCCGGTCTTGAGAAACGTCATGAAAGCCAGGAACAGTCCGATGACGAGCAGCGTGGTGGACGCCCCGAGAGCGTCTATCATCTGATAGACATAATAGTTCATGTTGTTTGTGAGCACTTCCTTTATGTCCGCGCTGCCTATCGCGAGGAGCACGGGATGCGTGTCCGTTGTGTCGATCTTGAACAGAATCTTGAGTATCGGCATTATTGCGAGAAACGAGAAGATATTCAATATCGCCGAAAGAATATTGAAAATAACCGTCAGGACAAGATATTTCTTATACGGCGGAACGAATCGGCGCAATACTTGGAAAAACTCTTTCATCAGTGTGTATTGAGGAGCTTGTTATATTATTATATATGTATGAACACTTAAAACACGGCATGTGCAGTCTTGATAAACTGATTGTCCGCAACGTGAATGCCCAGACTGCCATTATGCAAAAACAACCCAAGCGAGCGCAATGAGAGCTTGCTCGCTGATTGCCGAGCGAAGGATGTTTTATGCAAAAACAACCCAAGCGAGCGCAATGAGAGCTTGCTCGCAGATTGCCGAGCGCAGATTGTTTTATGCAAAAACAACCCAAGCGAGCGCAATGAGAGCTTGCTCGCAGATTGCCGAGCGCAGATTGTTTTATGCAAAAACAACCCAAGCGAGCGCAATGAGAGCTTGCTCGCAGATTGC